>ENA-OSET01001089-OSET01001089.1-sediment-metagenome-genome-assembly--contig:-NODE-1089-length-28957-cov-3.943144_pt1 | contig 28957 bp, 26 predicted proteins | sample MGYA00237882_ERZ534229 | MGnify/ENA primary metagenome ERZ534229 (study PRJEB26408, sample SAMN06266212) | sediment metagenome | isolation source: Hudson Canyon methane seep mesocosm | place... | reverse complement strand
TCTCCAGAAATAAGCTATGAACAACTTATGGAAGCTTATGAAAGCCTGAAAAATATTCTACCTCAAGAAGCAAAGAAATATCTGGAACAAGCGCAAGGCATGCAAAATGGCAAAATGGTTGGAACCAAAACCTGTGTGATGGTTTGGGATGATATGGTGAGTGAATTAGCAACCTTTAAAGCAGTTTCTCAGCATATGCTTGATTACAACAAATACACCAATCCTGAGCTGTTTAGTGGTCACGAGGCTGGCGTTACGATGGCTAGACTGCTTCTCGCAAGAGAATATTCCCGCCGGCCAAAGTATCAAAATAGTACCGAAACGCTTGGTCTAATAAAAGTGAGTTATGTTGGGTTAGATAAGGTTGTTTCTCCCCCTAAATACTGGTTAGACACTAAGGTTAAATCATTAAGTCTCGATAACCTAACGCTGGTAAACCTGTCTATTGATGATTGGCATGATTTTCTAAAAGTCGCTTTAGATTTTTTTATTAGAGATGGCACTTATATTAGATTTGATCACAGAATACGTCACTGGATGGGGGCTAAATTCGTTTCAAAAATACTATTTCCACCAAATAGTGAAATCGTTGAAAGTCCCCTTGTAAAAAAATGGCCTCAAGTTAAAGCTACAGGTGGGATTCCGCATAGGCTTGTCAAACTTCTAGAGCTTGGAATAAATTTAAATCGTGCTAACCCAATCGACAAAGATAAAATCAATTTCTGGTTGAGCTCTGCTTGGCATGATCTTGTTAGATTTCATATTCTCGAACCTTTTGAGTCTGGATATGCATTGAACTTAAACTCTTTGACATTTTCATTACCAACTACAAGCTGGGTTTGTCCAGTAACCCATCGCCTTATTGATACAACATTCAGAGGTATTACGCCTTATTTACCAATACAAGAAAACACTGGTACAAAATTTTTCTCTGTAAACTTCTCTTGTAGTTGTTTTGTTAAATTAATAGTTGTAATAATTTTATACAAAAAATACAGCGGTCCTGTAAATAAGTTTAGCTGATGACCTGTAGTAACCGTAAATGTATTTTCTTGATTTAAAAGTTCAATATTTTGTTTCGTTTTTTCTGAAATTTCAAAAGTTTGATATTGATTTTCAAGCGCTTCAACCAATACTTTTCGGGTCTTTAATTCAAATGATTGCTGCTTTTCGAATATTTGACTTTTAAAACCCTCTAAATCAGAAAAGTTGTTGTAAAACGGAGCTATTTTTTCGTTTTTATCTAAATAATCTAACATTGTTTTAGAGAAAAAACCTGTTTTTTGAAATGGAATTTGTGTTACTTTCATAAAATAGCCACACATTTTTTACAACAATCAGAATCTGATATCGAATTCATAAATAAGAATTAAATTTTGCTAAAAATACAACTATTTTAATTTCTGAATAACTTCAGAAATTAAACTAACAAATTTTTAACGCAATTTAATTTTATCTGCTTTAACAGATAGGTTTTATTCCTTATTTTTGATCAAATTCAAATCATTATTTATGAAAATAAAATTATTTTTACTAATCACCTTCTGCTCTTTTTACTCTCTTTTAGGGCAAGAAATAAAATCTCCTGAAGAATTTTTAGGTTATGAAATTGGCTCACGTTTTACTAGGCATCACAAAATTATTGATTATTTTAAGTATGTGAGCAATACTTTATCAAACGTAAGTTTAGAAAAATATGGTGAAACAAACGAGCATAGACCATTATACGTTACTTATATTTCTTCAGAAGAAAATATGAATAATTTAGATAATATTAGAAAGGCAAACCTATCTCAAGCAGGTATTTTTGCTGAAAAATCTAATAATAAAAAAGCAATTGTTTGGCTAAGCTATAATGTTCACGGAAATGAAGCTTCAAGTTCAGAAGCCTCAATGTTAACATTATATGAACTTGTTACAACAAAAAAAGCTTGGTTACAAAATACAGTTGTGATTATAGACCCTTGTTTAAATCCTGATGGAAGAGACAGATACGTAAATTGGTATAACCAAGTAAAAAGTACGCCTTATGATGTTTTGCAAGATGCAAAAGAACATAATGAACCTTGGCCTGGAGGAAGACCGAATCATTATTTATTCGATTTGAATAGAGATTGGGCATGGGCAACGCAAGTTGAAAGTCAGCAACGAATTAAAATTTATAATAAGTGGATGCCGCACATTCATGTAGATTTTCACGAACAAGGTATCAACAGTCCATATTATTTTGCTCCAGCAGCAGAGCCCTTTCATGAAGTCATTACAGATTGGCAACGCGATTTTCAAACACAAATTGGTAAAAATCATGCCAAATATTTTGATAAAGAAGGTTGGTTATATTTTACTAAAGAAAGTTTCGATTTATTGTACCCGAGTTACGGAGATACCTACCCAACTTTTATGGGAGCAATTGGTATGACCTACGAACAAGCAGGTCATGGAAGAGCTGGTTTGGCTATAAATACTGATGAAGGAGAAGTTTTAACATTAAAAGCAAGAGCAACACACCACAATACAACTGGTTTATCTACCGTAGAAATTGCATCGAAAAATTCTGAAAAATTAAATATTGAATTCAAAAAATATTTTGATAATAGTAAGTTACCTTACAAAAGCTTCGTAATAAAAAATAATAATCAAGATAAAATAAACCGTTTAAAAGAGTTATTAGAAAAACATGAAATTACTTATGAAAAAGCAAAAAAAGGTAATGTAAAAGGCTATGTATATTCTACACAAAAAGAGGCAAAACTAGACATAAATACTAATGATTTAGTGATCCACACAGATCAACCAAAAGGAAAAATGGTAAATATTCTTTTTGAACCATCTGCAAAATTAGCAGATTCTCTAACATACGATATTACTGCTTGGTCAATTCCTTATGCACATGGACTTAAGGCTATTGCGTCCAAATCTAATGTTCCTTCAACTGCAAAAAGTAAAAATAATAGTTTTGATAATATCATTGACAAATCTGCTTATGCATATATTTCTAAATGGAATAGTTTAAATGATGCTACTTTTTTAGGTGATTTATTAAAAAACAACATTATTCCTCGTTTTTCAGAAAAACCATTTTCATCTAACGGAATTTCTTACGAAAGAGGTACGTTAATAATTTTGAGAAACGATAACAGAGATACTAACTTTGATAAAAATATTGTTGCAATTGCAGATAGAAATATGCGTGAATTAGCAGCTGTTTCAACAGGTTTTTCTGATTCAGGTGTAGATTTTGGCTCATATTCTGTCAAACCTATCAATAAACAAAAAGTAGCCTTACTTTCTGGAGAAGGAACTTCTTCTTTGAGTTTTGGTGAGATTTGGCACTTTTTTGAAACAGAATTACAATATCCTTTAACTATTATTGATTCTGATTATTTCAGTGGAATCAACTTTTCAAAATATGATGTTATTATTTTACCAAATGGATATTATGGTGATGTTTTAAATAAAAGCACGCTGGAAAACCTAACAAAATGGACGCGCTCTGGAGGCACATTAATTGCAATTGGAAATGCCTTAAATTCTTTTGCCGATAAAAAAGGCTTTTCATTAACGAGGAAAAAAAGTGATGATGATAAAGATAATCAATCAAACTTAACACCTTATGCAGATCAAGAACGTAAAAGTGTACAAAATTTAATAACCGGTGCAATTTTTAAAAGTAAAGTAGATAATACACATCCTTTAGGTTTTGGTTATGATAATTCTTATTTCTCTCTAAAATTGGGCGGTTCTTCCTACAACTATTTAAAAGATGGTGTAAATGTTGCTTATTTTGATGAAACTTCTGAAAATATATCTGGTTATGCAGGAAGTAAAGTGGTAGAAAAAATTCCTGAATCCTTATTATTCGGTGAAGAACAAATGGGCAGAGGAAGTATTATTTATATGGTAGATAATCCATTATTTAGATCTTTTTGGGATAATGGGAAATTATTTTTGGCAAATGCTGTATTCCTTTTAAATTCTGATAAATTGAAATAAATTAGATATATAAAATAAAAAACCGCTCTTTCGAGCGGTTTTTTATTTTAATGAACTTATTTTTTTTGATGTAAAGGTTTTGGTTTTTCTAATCTCTTAACTGGTATTCCATATAAATCATAATCTCCTGCTTCATGAATTTTCACATCTATAAACTCTCCTATTTTAACATAATGTTCTCTAGCATCAACTAAAACATCATTGTCTACGTCTGGAGAATCAGATTCGGTTCTTCCATAAAAATACTCACCATCTTTTCTATCAAATAAACATTTAAATGTTTTTCCAATTTTTTGTTGGTTGAGCTCCCAAGAAATCTGAGATTGAATTTCCATAATTTCATTTACTCTTCTAAACTTAACATCTTGTGGAACATCATCTTGTAAAACATAAGCACCTGTATTTTCTTCATGAGAATATTCAAAAGCACCTAATCTCTCAAAACGCATCTCCTCTACCCAATCTTTTAACTCTTGAAACATTTCTTCTGTTTCTCCTGGATAACCTACAATCAACGTAGTTCTAATTGCCATATCTGGCACAACCTTTCTAAATTTATGAATTAAAGCAGTAGTTTTTTCATGAGTAGTTCCTCTTTTCATTGATTTTAACAACTCTGAATTGATATGTTGTAAAGGAATATCTAAATAATTACAAACTTTTGGTTCGCGTTTCATAACCTCTAAAACATCCGTAGGAAAACCTGTAGGAAAAGCATAATGCATTCTTATCCATTCTATTCCTTCTACTTTTGTCAATGCTTCTAATAATTCTGCTAAGGCTCTTTTTTTATAAATATCCAAGCCATAATAAGTTAAATCTTGCGCAATTAGCATTATTTCTTTAATTCCTTTTTGGGCTAATTTTGAAGCTTCTATAACAATCTCTTCTATTGGTGTAGATCTATGTTTACCTCGCATTAAAGGTATTGCACAAAAAGAACAAGGCCTATCACAACCCTCAGCTATTTTTAAATATGCATAATGTTTTGGGGTAGTTGTTAAACGCTCTCCAATTAATTCGTGTTTATAATCTGCTTCTAGAACTTTCAATAAATTTGGTAAATCATGTGTTCCAAAATACTGATCTACATTCGGAATTTCTGATTCTAAATCTGGTTTGTAACGTTCGCTTAAACAACCTGAAACAAAAACTTTATCAATCTCACCCGCTTCTTTTCTTTTAGCATAATGTAAAATAGTATCAACACTTTCTTCTTTTGCTTTACCAATAAATCCGCAAGTGTTTATAACTACAATATTTCCATCGTCTTCTGGGTCTTCATGTACTACATTTTTACCATTGGCTTTTAACTGCCCCATTAAAACTTCACTATCATAAATGTTTTTAGAACACCCTAAAGTAACAACGTTTATTTTATTCTTCTTAATGGTTTTTGTACGCATAATAACTAATTTTTAACTTTTGCAAAAATAGTTGATTTAAATTGAACTATTCACTTTCTATTTATAGTTTTCAGGAATCTTCCTAGCCTTGGTTAATTGTTCAAAAGCATAACCAAGTTCTAATAATTTTCTTTCAGAAAATGGAGAACCTATAAAAGTTAAACTAACAGGTTCTCCAGAAGCTTTATACCCCATAGGAACTGTTAAAGTGGGATGAAAAGAAACTGCTGCAACACCAGAATGATAGTTGTTTATAGAAAGTATAGCATCTAAATTATCATCTTTTAAAGCTTTTAAAAACCTATTCCCTTCTTTATTTAAATTATTTTTCACAAACTCTAACGCTTCTAAAGTAGTTGAATCTTTTAAAATTCCCTCAAATAATTGCTGACCATAAGGCGCTCTTAACAAAGAGTCTTTTTTATTAAAATCGATAATATTTTTTATATTTTTAATTAGTATTGATGGATTTGCGTCATTAATTAGATACTTGGGCAAATCGTGCTTCATATCTATATTTAACAAAGAAATAAACCCATTAAAAGAAATGTTTGGCGGTGTAACTTCAATAATTTCTGCATTAGCTTCTTTTAATTTATTTACTGCGCGAACATAAATCGAATCTGACATTAGACTTTTTAAAACACCAATTCTCTTATTTTTTATATCCTTACTAAATCCGTCTTTATAATAATCTTCATTAAGATTTTTAGATGCGTCATCTTTTTTATCAAATCCACGCATTGCATTCATAAAAATGGCATTGTCAATAACATTTTTTGTCATTGGTCCTGGAGTATCTAATGTGCTTGAAATTGGCACAATACCTGTTCTACTTAATACTCCGATTGTTGGTTTTAAGCCTACAACCGAATTTTGACTTGAAGGGGAAGTTATAGAACCAGAAGTTTCTGTGCCTACTGCAGCAACTGCAAAATTTGCCGCAACAGCAACTCCACTTCCAGCTGAACTTCCCCCAGTTTCAAATTCTCCTCTTCCGTAAGGATTTAAAGTTTGGCCTCCAATTGCAGAATACCCCAAAGGACAACCCGCACAGAAAAAATATGCCCATTCACTTAAATTAACCTTTCCTAAAATAATAGCTCCATTTTCTTTCAGTTTCTCAACAATAAAAGCATCATTTTTGGTAAAATTTCTTTGCAGTACAATTGCCCCTGCAGTGGTTGGCATTTTTTCAGTATTTATATTGTCTTTTAATAAAACTGGCATTCCGTACATAGAGTAATTAGAAACTTCTTTTTGATTAATATCTCTTAATCTTGCTTCTTTAATAGCCTCCGAATTCAATGCGATTATAGCATTTAAGGATAATGTTGAATCACTTTCAAATTTTCTAATTCTATACAAATAAAAGAGTGTTAGTTTTTCATAAGACAATTTTCCATCTTTTATATTTTGTTGAAGAGTTGGTATATTTTGCTCTAATATATAAGGTTTTAAAGATTGATAATTTTCCTCTGAGAAATAAGCTAAATCCTCTTGCAAAGGTTCAAAAACAGAATTCATATCTAATATTTTAGATTGAAAAAGCTTGAACTGCATTCTTGTACTTTTATGATTTTGTTGCTTTAATAAAGCCTCAGTTTCATCATATTTTTTAAAAATAATGTTTGATTGTTTTTCTTTACACGAATAAAAAAACAAAAAAGCAATCACTGCAAAAAGTATATTCTTCATTTTATTAAAATTATCTATCTAAATATAATAGATTAAATATAAAAAAAATAAGTTTGAATAAAAATGCAAAAGATTCTGACAGAAATGAAGAAATTTTTTGAGAATAAAAAAACTCCTAATCTAGTTCTAGAAAAGGAGTTTTAGTTTTTTATAAGTGCAGTCTTTTTACTTAAAAAAAGAATCTACAAATTCGGTTTTATTAAAAACTTGCAAATCATCTATACCTTCTCCTACTCCAATAAATTTTACTGGAATTTGAAATTGATCAGAAATACCAATGACCACACCACCTTTTGCTGTACCATCCAATTTTGTAACTGCTAGTGATGTTACTTCTGTAGCTTTGGTAAATTGTTTGGCCTGCTCAAACGCATTTTGACCTGTAGAACCGTCTAAAACTAATAAAACATCATGTGGGGAATCATCTACCACTTTTTGCATTACGCGTTTTATTTTAGTCAATTCATTCATTAAATTTACTTTGTTATGCAAACGCCCTGCAGTATCTATAATTACAACATCTGCATTCTGAGTAACTGCGGATGTTAATGCGTCAAAGGCAACAGAAGCAGGGTCAGAACCCATTTCTTGACGAATTATTGGCACATCTGTTCTATCTGCCCAAACTTGCAATTGATCTATGGCTGCCGCTCTAAAAGTATCTGCTGCTCCTAAAACAACTTTTAACCCTTGTTTTTTAAATTGACTTGCCAATTTACCAATAGTTGTTGTTTTTCCTACTCCGTTTACACCTACCACCATTAAAACATAAGGCATTTTTTTACCGTCTTTTAAAGGTATTTCTGGTATTGAAAATTCAGTTTCATTACCAATGTTGGTTTCTGATAACAAACCTGCAATTTCTTCTCTTAGAATTTTATTTAGTTCGTCTGTGCCAACATATTTATCTTTTGCTACACGCTTCTCTATTCTGTCAATAACTTTTAATGTGGTATTTACACCAACGTCTGATGCAACTAAAACTTCTTCTAAATTATCTAAAACATCATCATCTACTTTTGATTTTCCAGCTACTGCTTTAGACAATTTACCAAAGAAACTTTCTTTAGATTTTTCTAAACCTTTGTCTAAGGTTTCCTTTTTTTCTTTTGAAAATATATTTTTAAAAAAACTCATTTTTCGAGTTATTAGTTATTATTTGTTTTTTTACTTGTTTTAAATGATACCAAACTAAATAATTACCAATTTAGTTCATTCTCAATTCCGTTTGCAAACAAGTTGCGTTAGGGATTGTAGCATTTGTTTGAGCTCTTTTTTTATTTTAAAAAAAGCGAGTGCGAAAAGCCCGACCTTTTTAGGTAACGCCCCAAAAATACATAAATATAAGGCATAAAAAAAAGCTACTGTCTAAAAAGAAAGTAGCTTTTATGTATAATAAGTAGAGTAATTACTTTTTTGCTAAAAAGTCATTTACTTTAGAAGGATCCATAATTGCTTCTACAAACATGTAAGCTCCTGTTTTTGGGGACTTTACCATTTTTATAGCTTTGCTTAATCTTTTTGATCCTGTTTGTAACGATGCTACTGATTTTTTTGCCATTGTCTAAATGTTTTAAATCTATGTGCTCTATTCTGAGTTCTAGATAGTTTTATTATTTAATTTCTTTGTGAACAGTCATTTTCTTTAAAATAGGATTGAATTTTTTAATTTCCATTCTATCTGGACTGTTTTTCTTGTTCTTAGTTGTAATGTATCTAGAAGTTCCTGCTTGACCAGAGGCTTTATGCTCTGTGCATTCTAAAATTACTTGAACTCTGTTTCCTTTTTTTGCCATCTCTGTATAATTTTATAAGCTTGAGCTCTTATTTAGTTAAAAATCCTTTTGCTCTTGCTTCTTTAATAACTGCAGAAATTCCTTTCTTGTTAATATTTTTTAAAGCTGATGCAGATACTTTTAAAGTAATCCATTTATCTTCTTCTGGAATGTAAAAACGCTTTGTCATTAAATTAGCGTCAAACTTTCTTTTTGTTCTATTCAAAGCGTGAGAAACATTGTTCCCAACCATTGCTTTTTTACCTGTTAATTCACAAACTCTAGACATCTTCTTGACAGTATTTATAGTGTTATCTCTAAACGAGGTGCAAATCTACAAATATTTATAATGCTGTACAAAATAATTTTAGTAATTATTTTAAGATTTCTTTTTGTAGCATTTCTAAAGATTTGTTTACAGTTTTATCTATTACTCTGCCTCTTGGTTTACCAAAATTAAATTCTTCTACAAGTTCTTTTTCATCTGTAACTATAGCAATACACACCGAACCAACCTCTTTATTATTAGAGTCTTTTGTTGGGCCAGCATTTCCTGTTACAGCAATTGCATAATTTGTTTGTAATTTTTGTTTTGCCCCTCTTGCCATTTCTAAAGCTACTTCCTTACTTACTGCAGAGTGTAAATCAATCGTTACTTTAGAAACGTTTAATACATTAATTTTAGTTTCTGCTGAATATGTTACAAAACTACCCTTGTAATAAGCAGAAGAACCTGGAACAGAAACTAAAGTTGATGCTATTTTACCACCTGTTAAACTTTCTGCTGTAGCAATTGTTTTACCTTTTTGCTTTAATAAGGCTCCAATGGTTTGCTCTATTTTTCCTCCATCATCTATTCCTGTAATAATTTCAGGAATAATTTTATACAAATCCTCAATCTTTTCTTGAAGTGTGTCTTCTAATATTTTTTTGTTGTCACCTTTGGCGGATAAACGCAAACGAACTTTACCATAATTTGGTAAATAAGCGAGTTTTATAAATTCAGGTAAATTATTCTCAAAATCTTCAATTCTCTCAGCTAAAGAACTTTCACCCATTCCGTAAGTCATTATTGTTTTATGAATTATGAATGGTAATTTAAATTGTTTTTGAATTCTAGGTAAAACTTCAAACTGCATTAAACCCTTCATTTCATTGGGCACTCCTGGAAGTGACACAAAAATAGTTTCATTTTCAAAAAACCACATGCCTGGTGCTGTACCATATGCATTCTCTAAAACAGTTGCCTTTGAAGGTATCATTCCTTGCAAACGATTTAACTCGCCAAAAGGAATTTTATATTTTGTAAATAACTTTTGAATGTGATTTACAACATTTTCATTTAAAGTTAGCGTATCACTAAAATATTCTGCAATGGTATATTTAGTGATATCATCTTTTGTTGGCCCTAAACCACCTGTAATAATTATAATGTCTGCTCTACTTTGAGCTTCCTTAAGTGCATTTAAAATATGTTGTTTATTGTCTTGAATAGACGAAATCTGATAAACAGAAACTCCTATTTTATTCAACTCAGTTCCTATCCATTGAGAATTTGTATCTACAATTTGTCCGATTAGAATTTCGTCTCCTATCGTTATGATTTCTGCTTTCATAATACTTTTTTATTGCACAAAAATAAGTACAAGTTTCAATATTTCATTAAATTTGGAGAGAAATAACTTAAAAATGAAGATAGTAATCCGTTCAACTTTAATAATTTTAATTGTAATGAGCTCTTGCATGCCATCAAACGAAAAATCTGACGAACAATTATTACGCAAATCTTACATAAGTACTTTAGATAATTCTGAACGAGAATATTTTTTATACTTGCCTAAAGGTTACGAAGAATCAGCCAAAAAATGGCCTATTTTAATGTTTTTACATGGTAATGGCGAACGCGGAAATGGGAAGAGTGAATTAGATTATGTACAAATACATGGCCCTTTATATGAGGCGTGGATTCAAAAAAGAGATTTACCTTTTATTATAATTTCTCCACAATTACATATGTTTGATATCAATAAAAAAGGCATTAGCTATATTGATAATAGATCTCCTAAATCGATACCAAAACGATTAAACAAAGGTGTACCAAAAAGACCTAAACCAAGGTTTACAGAAGATAAACTAACTAGCTTTGTGAATGATTCTATTTCTAAGGCGTCAATTAATTATGTTAATAAATATGGTTGGAACAATGTTCATGAAGATTTAATTAAGATGATAGATAGTACTTTAAAAAATTACAAGTCTGATGACAAAAAAGTGTATTTGTCTGGTTTAAGCTTTGGAGGTTATGGCACCTGGCAAACTGCCAGTAAATATCCAGATAAATTTGCTGCTATAAATCCGGTTGTTGGCTATGGATTTCCTGAGCTAATGAAACCTATTGCTGATAAAAAAATACCAATTTGGGCTATAGCCGGAGGCAGAGATAAGGCAGTACCTGCTGAATATTTTTATGTAGGCTTAAACACACTAAAAGAAATGAATCATCACAATGTAAGATTTACAATGCATCAAGATTCTGATCATGTGGAAACTTGGAGAAGAGTTTATGGAGGCCAAGACATTTATGATTGGCTACTAAGTCATTCTAAGTAAACCTTTAATGATTTAAAAAAGAATAATTAAAATTATTGTTTACTTTTGAGCACAATTAATAGTAACATGGGGAACGATTTAAATTATGCTCTAATAACTGGAGCTAGCCAAGGTTTAGGCAAATTTTTGGCTTTAGATTTAGCAAAAAGAAATTATAATATTTTATTGGTTGCTTTACCTAACGAGAATCTAAATATTCTAGCTTCTGAAATAAAGGATTTAAATGTAAATGTTGAATTCTTTGAAACAGATTTGACAAAAAAAGAAAATATTTTAAGTCTAATAAAATGGGCTAATACATTTCCTATTGAAGTTTTAATAAATAATGCTGGTTGTGGTGGTTCAAAATATATAAATGATGCCAGTGAAGATTATATTGATAATATAATTCTATTGAATATTAGAGCAACTTCTTTGATTACTAAATTATTGATTCCTAATCTCACCCAACAACCAAAAAGCTATATTTTAAATATTTCTAGTATGGCCGCATTTAGTCCTATTGGTTATAAAACAGTATACCCAGCCTCAAAAAAATTTATTGATTTTTTCTCTTTAGGACTTCATGAAGAATTAAAATCAAAAAATGTTACAGTATCTGTTGTATATCCTGGACCAATGAAAACAAACCCTGATGTATCCCAAAGAATCGAAGAACAAAGTAAGTTTGTTAATGCCGGAGTTATTGAATTAGAAGATGTTGCACGAATTTCATTAAACAAGTTATTCGCTGGAAAAACCAGAATTATTGTTGGTAAATTAAATAAATTCAGCCGAATAATCTTAGCTCTTTTGCCTTTAGGAACTAAAATAAAAATACTAAGTAAAGCTGTTAAAAAAGAAATTGATGCAACAAAATAAAACTGTTTTTGTAACCGGTGCAAGTGGTTTATTAGGAATAAATGTTATTGAAGATTTATTAATTAATAGTTATAACGTTATTGGGATACTAAGAGATAAGAGTAAATTTCCTTTAACTGAAAATGATAACTTAAAAATTATAACGGGAGACATCACTGAACCAGATACATATATAGATGCTATAAAAAAATCACAAATTGTTATTCATATAGCAGCAATAACAGACCAAAACATTAAAGATTATTCGGTTTACAAATCAATTAATGTTGATGCTTCTAAAGTTTTATTAAGTAAATCTATTGAAAATAATATTGAAACTTTTATAAACGTGAGCTCTGCAAATGCTTTTGGCTATGGAAGTTTAGATAATTTAGGTGATGAGAGTAAATCAATAAAAGCTCCATTTGATAAATCATTATATGCATTAAGTAAATTAGAAGCTCAAAATGAAGTTTTTAAACTAGCAAATACAACCCAAAGCACTAAAGTTGTTAATGTGAACCCAACATTCATGATTGGTAAATATGATACAAAACCAAGCTCTGGACGTATTGTTTTATCTGCCTATAAAAAGAAAGTTATCTTTTATCCTCCTGGAGGAAAAAGTTTTATCAACGTAAAAGATGCTGCACAAACCATCACAAAAGCAATAAATCACGGAAAACATGGTGAATCTTATTTATTATCTGGTGAAAATTTAAGTTATAAACAGTTTTACAAAAAAGTAAATAAAGGGTTGAATCAAAAGAGTAAGTTTGTAAAAATTCCAAAAACAGTATTAATTACCGTGGGATATTTAGGAAGTTTTATTAGACTTTTTGGTATAAAAACAGATGTTTCTGCAACAAATTTAAAAACATTATGTATTTCGAATTTCTATTCGAATAAAAAAGCGATAGAAAATTTAAATCATATTCAAAACCCTATAGAAAACGGAATTGACGATGCTATAGCATGGTTTAAATTAAAATAATCTTACTTAACTCTTATACTAAAAGACTTTTTATCTTTTAAAATACCGTGTAAAACATCATTTTCTTGAACCTTACCAACACCTTGAGGTGTGCCTGTAAAAATAATATCTCCTTTTTTTAATGTAAAATATTGTGAAACGTAGGCAATCAATTCATCAATTTTCCAAAGCATACTTGCAGTATTACCATCTTGAACTAATTCATCATTTTTATACAATTGAAATTGTAAGTTCTCTAAATCAAACTCTTCTTTGGTATAAAATTCGCCAATAATTGCACTTCCATCAAAAGCCTTTGCTTTTTCCCAAGGCAATCCTTTTTCTTTACATTTTGCCTGAATATCTCTTGCAGTAAAATCGATTCCTAAGCCAATTTCATCATAATATTTATGTGCAAACTTTGTATCAATATGCTTACCTACTTTGTTTATTTTTATCAAAACCTCAACTTCATAATGCACATCATTAGAAAAAGGTGGAATAAAAAATGGGTTATTCTTGGGTAAAATTGAAGAATCTGGTTTTAAAAAAATAATAGGATTCTCTGGTTTTTCATTTTCTAACTCCTCAATATGCTTCGCGTAATTGCGCCCAATACAAATAATTTTCATAAAATCTACTCTCCGGTTTCTGGAAAAACTATTGCTCTGTTTCCTGAAACGATAATTTGATTATTTAAATGATATTTTACTGCTCTTGCTAAAACTAACTTTTCTATATCTGCGCCAATTCGTTTTAAAGTTACAGGCGTACTATCATGGGTAACAGGTTTTACATCTTGCTCAATAATAGGGCCTTCATCCAAATCTTCAGTTGCATAATGAGCGGTAGCTCCAATAAGTTTCACTCCCCTATCATAAGCTTTTTTATAAGGGTTTGCTCCTTGAAATGCAGGCAAAAAAGAATGATGAATATTGATAATCTTTTCTTTATATGTATTTATAAAATCTGAAGATAAAATTTGCATATATCTTGCCATTATTACCAAATCAATTTTGTTTGAATCTAACAAATCAATAACTTGTGTCTCTTGTTTTGTCTTTGTTTCTTTAGTAATCGGTAAATAATAGTAAGGTAAATCAAACATTTCTGCAATATGACGTAATTTATCGTGATTACTAATAATCATTTTAACATTACAATTTAAACGACCTTCTTTATAACGCTCTAACAAATCATATAAATTATGACTTGTATGAGAAACCATAATGGCTACATTTTGTTTTTTATCACCATAATTAACAGACCAATTGAACTGTAAAGGCTCAGCTAAATCTAAAAAACTATTTTCTAATTCTCCTTTTGAAATATTAGTCCCATCCGCATTTAAACGAATTCTCATAAAATAAGTATCTTCAATAGAATTTACATATTGTTGACAACTTAAAATATTGAATCCCTTTTGGTAAAAGAAATTGGTGATTTTAGCCACCAAGCCTTTCTGATCTGGGCAATTTATTAAAAAAGTTACTACTTGTGATTTCATTTAATGCCTTATTATGGATTATTATTTCTTATTGAAAATTTAATCTATTAGAATAGTTTATGGTATCCATTTTTTAGGAAAATTAGGCTTTCTTTTTTCCAAAAACGCATCTCTTCCTTCCTTGGCTTCATCCGTCATATATGCTAAACGAGTAGCTTCACCAGCAAAAACTTGCTGACCAACCATACCATCATCAGTTAAATTCATAGCAAATTTCAGCATTTTTATAGATGTCGGTGATTTTTCTAAAATTTCCTGAGCCCATTTAAAGGCAGTGCTCTCCAATTCTTCATGAGGAATAACGGCATTTACCATTCCCATTTCATATGCCTCTTGTGCTGAATAATTTCTACCTAAAAAGAAAATTTCTCTTGCCTTTTTCTGACCTACCATTTTTGCCAAATATGCAGACCCGTAACCTCCATCAAAAGAAGTAACATCTGCATCAGTTTGCTTAAAAATTGCATGTTCTTTAGAGGCTAATGTTAAATCACAAACCACGTGTAAACTATGTCCACCGCCTACAGCCCAACCAGGAACCACACAAATAACGGCTTTAGGCATAAAACGAATTAACCTTTGTACTTCTAAAATATTTAATCTATGATAACCATCATCTCCAACATAACCTTGATGTCCTCTTGCCTTTTGGTCTCCTCCAGAACAAAAAGAATAAACGCCATCTTTTGAACTTGGCCCTTCAGCAGATAATAAAACGACACCAATATTTACATCTTCTCCTGCATCGTAAAACGCATCATATAGTTCTGATGTTGTTTTTGGACGAAAAGCATTCCTAACATTTGGCCTATTAAAGGCAATTCTAGCCACTCCATCACATTTCTTATAAGTAATATCTTCGTATTCTTTAGCTGTTTTCCACTGAGGTTGCATCATATTTTTGTATTTTGGACGTTGTTATTTATAGGACAAAAACCATCAACAAAAATAAACATTCTATTTTATGATTAAGAATTCACTCACATTTATATTTTTACTTTTTTATGTATTTGGATTTTCTCAAACAACCATTGAAAAGGATTTAGAGTCAGAGATTTTAGAAACTTCTAGGAATATCAAAATTTATTTACCTAAAGGTTATGAACAAGATAGCATTAAAAACTACCCGCTTACTATTGTTTTAGATGAAGGTTATTTATTTGATATTTATGCTGCAAACGCCACTTTATTTGCAAAAAAGGATAAATCTCCACAACAGATTATAGTTGGGGTTTCTATAGAGGAAAACAAGGCAGAAGATATTGCTTACAATAGAAATAATGGAACTTTAACAACTACAGCTAATTATTTTTATGAATTTGTAAGAGATGAAGTTATTTTCTATGTAGAAAGTAATTATAGAACTTCCCCCTTTATTTCTTTGGTTGGTCAAGGTTATGCTGGTAATTTAATATCTCACTATTTAAAAGAGGATGCAGCGTTTATAAACTCCTTCATATGCATAAACCCAAGTTTTTCTGATTTTATTGGAGGTGAATTACAATCTTATAATTTGTCAAAATTTGGTAAAGAAGACAACACATTTTATTTTTACACCAATAACTCTACCTCTTTCTCTGCTAAAAAACAAGCTAAAATTAGTCGTATTCAAAATGGTTTAAAAGATTTAGAAATTAAAAACTTTAATATTATAAGTGATAAAATAACAACTGCAAGCTCTATTTCTTCCATTTCAGAAGCTGTGCCAAGAGCCTTGACTAAAATTTTTGAAGTTTATTCTGCTATTTCTAAAGAAGAATACGACAAAAATATAAAAGATTTAAATCCAAGTGATGCTATTTATTATTTAGAAAACAAGTATTTGGAGATTGAATTTTTATTCGGAACGAATTTAGGGATAAGAGAAAAGGATATTTATGCTATTGAAAATATCATTATAGAAAAAGAAAATGGCGATAAATTAAGAGATTTTGGAAAGATGATTCTAAAACTATTTCCAACATCACATTTAGGAGATTATTATATTGGAAGATATTATGAATCTGGAAAGATGTTTAAAAAAGCTCTAAAATATTATAAAGTTGGTTATGGAAAAATGGATCCTTCTGACCCTAATGCCGATGCTTTTTATGAAAATATTTTACGCCTTGGTGGTCAATAATTAAGTTATTAATTTAAAAAAAACTCAAATAGTTACCACAGCTGGTTACTATTTTAAAAGTTCTATTCTATCTTCTTTTATTGCAATTACTTTTTTTCTATATAAATTACCTACTGCTTTTTTAAAAGCCTTTTTACTCATTTTCATATGAAAACGAATGGAATCTGGAGAACTTTTATCTGTTAATAAAATAAACCCCTCTTTACTTTTCTTAAGTTTTTCCAATACTTTTTCTACATCAGCATCTATTACATTTCTAAAACCTTGTGGGCGCAAAGAAACATCAATTTTACCATCTTCTCTGATGTTTTTGATGTATCCTGTAACTTCCATATTTTCCTCTAAATCTTGAAAAACTTCGCTTCTAAAAAGTAAACCATCAAACTCTTCATTAATTAAAACAGTATAACCTAAACCAGTTTCAGTTTCAATGATTAAATTCACCTTATCTCCTTCTTTAAAGTTATAATCATTTTCTTGAAAATCGTTTTCTCCTTCTTGTAAATCCATTATTTTATATGTTTAAAATAGTCTTTTAAAATTGTATGATTCTCCATACTTGGGGTAAAAATTTCTAATATCCTTGGCTTTTCTGCTCTTTCAAAAAAAGCATTTAATTGCTCTTTAACTGTTTTAGTTGATGAAGCTCGTAAATACTCAAAATTATGCATTTTGCACAAGTGCTCAGCAGTTAAACAATGTGGCGTTTCAAAATATTTAGAAGCATTTGTTGTTGACGGACCAGGAATTATTTTGAAAATTCCGCCGCCAGAATTATTCACTAATATAATTCTAAAATTAGAAGGAATATTTTTATTCCAAAGCGCATTAGAATCGTAGAAAAAACTTAAGTCACCAGTAATAAAAATGGTTTGCTTGTCACTTGCTAAAGCTGCACCAATTGCAGTTGATGTGCTGCCATCAATTCCACTTGTACCCCTATTGCAAAACACCTCTAAACTACTATCAATAGTAAACATTTGAGCATATCTAATAATTGCACTATTACTTATTTGCAGTTGTGAATTATTTGGAATCTGTTGTAAAATTTGTTCAAATACTTTTAAATCTGAATGTTCAATTTTTGATAAATATAAATCGTGTTTTATTCTTCTTTTATCTCTAACTTTCAGCCATTTTGGTTGATAATTACTTTCTTTATTGGAAATGATTTTATTAAAATTGTTAAAAAAATCTACAGGCTTTGTTTGAATAAATTCTGATAAACAAAAGAACGTATTTGTTCCTTTTTTCTCATCAATATTCCAATGATGTTTTGGAGCATAATCTCTTAAAAAACGTTTGATTCGTTTTGAAACTATCATTCCCCCAAAAGTGATCAAAATATCTGGCTGCAATTCTTTGAACTGTTCATCATCCATAGAAAATATCAACTGATCTATGGCATTTATAGCTTTATTATGATGCAAATTAGAAGTTGACTCCGTCAGTAATAAAACAGAATCATCTTCAGAATACAAATCCATTAGTTGGTGTAAATCTTCATCTGGATAATTCACTCCAATTAACAACATTTTTTTATCGGCCGTATTCCAAATTGAAGCTAATTTGTTATAATTGATATTTGAATTATCTAAAGAACTCATAGAAATGTTCGGAAAATGAAAAGTTTTCATTTCTTGCACAGTTTCATACAAAGGCTCATCAAAAGGAACATTAATATGTACTGGTCCTTTTTGTGAATTTGCTATTTGCAATGCTTCACCTATTAATTGGGAGTTTCTTGCAATAAACTTTGGATTTTCTACAAGGTTTGCAGAAAACAAAATGTGATTTTCAAAAATATTTTCTTGTCTGATGGTTTGCCCATCTCCAATATCAATAAGGTGTTTTGGTCTATCAGCAGAAATAATTACCAAAGGTATATCACTATAAAAAGCTTCAGCGATTGCTGGGTAATAGTTCAATAAAGCAGAACCTGAGGTGCATAATACTGCAACTGGTTTTTGTTTTTGTTGAGCAATACCTAGAGCAAAAAAAGCAGCACAGCGTTCATCCACTAAACTGAAAGTTTTAATTTCTGAATGATTTGAAAAACCAATAGTTAACGGGGCATTTCGTGAACCAGGAGAAATTACAACCGTATCAATATTAAATTGATAACAAGCTGAAATTACTAACTGTGCAAGTTCTTTTTTTGGATACATTTACTACTTCACCAAATTTAAAACCAAAAAGTCGCAAAACTTACTTTTCAAGCTTTGCGACCTTCTAATGTTTATAAGTTTTTAATTTCCTTTTTGATAATCCGCTAAAAATTTAGCCAAACCAATATCAGTTAAAGGGTGTTTTAATAAACCTTCAATAGCACTTAATGGTCCAGTCATAACATCAGAACCTAATTTTGCACAATCAATAATATGCATTGTATGACGCACAGAAGCTGCTAAAATTTCGGTTGTAAAACCATAATTATCATAAATCTGACGAATTTCTGCAATAAGATTTAAACCATCTGTAGAAATATCATCTAAGCGCCCTATAAAAGGTGAAACATAAGTAGCCCCAGCTTTTGCAGCCAATAAAGCTTGACCTGCAGAAAACACAAGAGTTACATTAGTTTTTATTCCTTTTGATGAAAAATATTTACAAGCTTTTACACCATCCTTAATCATTGGTAATTTTACTACAATTTGAGGATTTAATGCTGCTAAAGCTTCACCTTCTTTAACCATACCGTCAAAATCAGTAGAAATTACTTCTGCAGAAACATCTCCGTCCACCAATTCACAAATTGCTTTGTAATGATTGATAATATTGTCTGTACCAGTAATACCTTCTTTAGCCATCAAAGATGGATTTGTTGTTACCCCGTCTAAAATACCTAATGCCTGTGCTTCTTTAATTTGCTCTAAATTAGCAGTATCTATAAAAAATTTCATCTATTGAAAAGTTATAATTAATTTCTACAAAGATAGTTACAATCAAATAGATTTTTAATCTTATTCTCTATAAATTTTAATTGAATTACTATCAAAATGCCGAACATTTAGAATCAAAATTATGTTAAATATGATTCTTTTAAAGCTATCTTAAATAAAACCAAATAAATTTGCACGTCATAAAATTGAAAATTATTTGAAAAATCACAATTACATATTATTAATTCTTTTGTTTGCTCTCATCTATTCTTGTTCAAAAAAAACAATGTTAGATGAAGAAAATGACAGAGAAATCATATGCGCATCATCTATCGTTGATTCAAATACGGTAGCAGAAATTCTAATTCCTGATGATAACAATTCGGTTTTATGGAAAGGTTATTATACAGATACCACCGTTAAAATTTATTTCACTCTAAATTTAGGAGTAGACAAAGAAACTGAAACTTTAAATTTTATTTTCAACAAAGTAGAGGGTTGTTTGCAAGTAAATCGCGGATATGAATATTATTTTGGTTCATATGCGGGAATTTCTGCACTTACTGAGGTAGAAGTTATCGATTTACAAATCACAGAATGGGATATAAATAAAATGTTAAATGGTAAAGTTACTTATATAGATCATCACGATAAAGAAGTTTATATTCGTGATTTTAAGATTGCATTTACAGAAGAAGATTACGTAATAGAAAATACAGATTTTAATTATTTCCCTGAATGTTTTTCTAACAAACTTCCCCTAAACATCGATTTAGACAATGACAGTGTTACTGATTATCAAATAATTGCAGAGGAAACCGAAAATATAGGTAATATGCCTAATTATATAAGATATACTTTAAAACTTATTTCTGTTGATGAAACTATAAATGAAATTTTATCACCAAAAGGAATAAATCCTCCTTTTCCTGTAATTTTTGAACCTCCTTTTTCATCAGAAAACACAAGAAAGTACGACGCAAATCGTTTTAATTCTGCTGATGTAAGAAATGCACTTGATGTTTTCTATGAATTCAATACACCCTATGAAAATTATAATTTTTTCTTAAATAATAATCTTACAAATAAAAAAGAATTCGCAAATACACTTGATGATTATTATTTGGTTAGGCTTAAAAGAAATAATTCCTATTTCTATGGATGGATTAAAATAGATTTTAATGCTTTAGCATGCGATATAGAAATATTGGATACTTTTTTAAATACTAATGCGAATCAACATGTATCTGTAGATTAAAGTTTATAATGATTCATCAATAACCTTTCGTAAATTCTATCGGGTAAAATTCTTTTGAGTGCAATAGAAAATTTCTGCATAAAATTACCAACCTTATAATGTAATTTTGGTTTTTTAGTATTTATAATTTTATAAATAGATTTTGCCATTTCTATAGGATCCATCCCATCATCAACATGCGCATCCATTAAATCTAAATTCTCTTGATATTTTTGTTTGTAAGCAGAATTTTTAAAAACCGGAGTATGATATCTGCCCGCAGCAATATTGGTTGCAAAATCTCCAGGAGCAATATTTACTGCCTTAATTCCAAAATTTTGTACTTCCATGCTTACAGCTTCTGTTACAGTTTCTAAAGCTCCTTTTGATGCGGAATACAATCCTCTAAAAGGTAAACCCATGTAACCTGCAATAGAAGTAACATTAATTATAATCCCTGATTTTTGAGATCTCATTTGCGGTAAAACAGCTTTCATTACATCAATTGCGCCAAATAAATTGGTATTAAATACGGCCCTCATTTCCTCTGTAGGTGTATCTTCAACGGGTCCAGTTATTCCCATACCTGCATTATTAACTAAAACATCTAACCTACCTTCTTTTTGAATGATATAATTTATGGCATTACTAATAGTATCCAACTTTAAAACATCCAATGCAATCAATTCAAAAGTAAAATCTTTTATATTCTTAGGATTCCTGCTTGTTCCGTAAACTTTACAACCTTTATCTTGTAAAAAAGTAGCAACTGATTTTCCTATTCCTGATGAAGCTCCTGTAATTAAGACAACTTTAGACATAAATATAGTTAGTTAACATTTAGATAAACGCAAATATCTAAAAAGTAAATTTAAATGTGATAAAAAAGGAAGAAAGAAACTTTAGGGCAAAAAAAATGGCAAGCTATCTACATCACACTGCTACAACCTAATACCCTTGCTGTGTTCCCACCCTGGGGGATTCAAAGGGAGCTAGTTGTGTAGGACTTGCCGCTGCAAATCTACAATCTATTTTTATTTTTACAATTAAAAAATATTAAATTTTTTGTAACATTTTTAACTCTTTGATTACTAATACAATGTTTTGGTATTAAAATGAACACTACCTGAATGAAAATATTATATTTGAACAACTAATTAAACTTTAAACAACAATGGAAAATCAAGCAAATAGTAAGAGTATTATTTTGAATTATGGATTATATTACGGGGTTGCTGGTATATTATTAAATTTAGTACTGTATGCTTTAGGAATGCACTTGGATCCAGGATTTACTGGAACAGTATTGGGAATAGCGATAATGGCGGCATTTATAATTTTAGCAATTAAAAAATTTAAATCTGAGAATAATAGTTTTATGACTTGGGGACAAGGAGTAAAGATTGGTTTAGGTTTAATCTTAGTGGGTATAATAATTAATCTAATTTATCAACAAATATTTCAAAACTTCATAGAGCCCGATTTTATGGAACAAGCTATGGCTCTTGGTGAGCAAAAACTAGTTGACATGGGCCTTACCCAAGAACAAGTTGAAGCTCAAATGGAAATGTCACAAAAATTCTCATCTCCATTAATGCAATCTGCATTTGTTTTAATTGGAGGATTATTCTTAGGATTTATAGTCTCTGCTATTACCTCTGCTGTCATGAAAAAAAATGAAGAAGAAACTTACTAAAACATAAAGTTTAGCGTTCAATGATTGAGAAAATCGTAACTTTGAATATTGAAAACTAAATATAGGATAAGGATATATGGAAATTTCGGTAGTAATACCACTTCTTAACGAAGAAGAATCTCTTAAAGAATTATACGATTGGATTGTATCTGTGATGCAATCCAATCGTTATTTATATGAAATTATTTTTATTGATGATGGAAGCTCTGACAATTCTTGGAATGTAATAGAGCAATTATCAGCTAAAAACGAAGCTGTTAAAGGAATTCGTTTTCAAAAAAACTATGGAAAATCTCAGGCTTTAGACGCTGGTTTTAATATTGCAGCAGGAAAAGTGGTCATTACAATGGATGCTGATTTACAAGACAATCCTAAAGAAATACCCGAGCTATATGACTTAATAGTTAATGATAATTTTGATTTAATATCTGGATGGAAAAAGAAGCGATATGATAATGTAATCACAAAAAATATTCCATCAAAACTATTTAATGCTGCCGCTAGAAAAACCTCTGGTTTAAAATTACATGACTTTAATTGTGGTTTAAAAGCTTACAAAAATGAGGTAATTAAAACCGTAAAAGTAAGTGGAGAAATGCACAGATATATTCCTGTTTTAGCAAAAAATGCTGGTTTTATTAAAATTGGCGAAAAAGTAGTTCAACATCAAGCCCGGAAATACGGGGAAACAAAATTTGGAATGGATCGTTTTGTAAACGGATTTTTAGACTTAATTACTATTTCCTTTTTATCTAAATTTGGTAAAAGACCAATGCACTTTTTTGGTCTTTGGGGAACATTTATGTTTTTGTTTGGTACTAGTTCAGCTTTTTACATAGGTGCTTACAAATTGTACAACTTATATAATGGCATTAAAACAATTTTAGTAACTAATAACCCTTGGTTTTATATTGCTTTAACTTCCATGATATTAGGAACTTTATTATTTTTAGCAGGTTTTATTGGCGAACTGATAATAAAAACAAAAGGAGACGAAAAACACTATATAATAAAAGAAGAAATAAATTTGTAAATGTATATTTGCATGTTTAAAAAAAAATCAAAATACCTATGAAAGATATTTTAGCAAAAGCAAAACAATGGCTATCTCCTACTTTCGATGCTGAAACTCAATCCGAAATTCAAGAATTAATCAGTAATAATTCTGATGATTTAGCAGACAGATTCTATAAAGATATGGAGTTTGGAACTGGTGGAATGCGCGGAACAATGGGGGCAGGAACTAACCGAATTAACAAATATACATTAGGCAGAGCTACTCAAGGTTTATCTAATTATTTAATAGAAAACGTAAACAAAGAACAACTAAGTGTTGTAATCGCCTACGATTGTAGGCACAATAGTAAAAAATTCGCAAAAGTTGTTGCTGATGTTTTATCTGCCAATAAAATAAAAGTTTTTTTATTTGAAGATTTACGTGCCACTCCAGAATTATCATTTGCTGTGCGTCATTTAGGTTGTGATGCAGGTATTGTTTTAACAGCTTCACACAATCCACCTGAGTACAATGGTTACAAAGTATATTGGGCAGATGGAGGTCAAATTGTCCCTCCACACGACAGCGGAATTATAAACAAAGTAAATGCTTTAGATTATTCAGAAATAAATTTTAATGCTAACGAAAATTTAATTGAGATAATTGGTAAAGATGTTGATGATGTATTTATCGAGGCATCCGTTAAAAATGGTTCTTTATCTGATAATATTAATAGAGATAATTTAAAAATTGTTTTTACATCTTTACATGGTACATCAATAATGTCTGTGCCAGATGCTTTATCAAAAGCAGGTTATACTGATGTTCATATTGTAGAAGAACAAAGAAAACCTGATGGAGATTTCCCTACAGTAAAATCTCCAAACCCAGAAGAACCAGAAGCTTTAGAAATGGCTACTAATTTAGCTGATAAATTAGGTGCAGATATTGTTATTGGTACAGATCCTGATTGTGATAGATTGGGAGTTGCTGTTAGAGATTTAGACGGTAATATGAAGTTAATGAATGGCAACCAAACAATGGTGGTTATGACTGACTTCTTGTTACGTAAATGGAAGGAAGAAGGTAAATTAAACGGTAAACAGTTTGTAGGTTCTACAATTGTTTCTACTGAATTAGTAAATGATGTTGTTGCGAATTATGGCGTAGATACCAAAGTTGGATTAACTGGTTTTAAATGGATTGCAAAAATGGTAAAAGATAACCCTGAGTTAGATTTTATTGGTGGTGGAGAAGAAAGTTTTGGTTATATGGTAGGTGATTTTGTAAGAGACAAAGATGCAGTTACTGCTACTTTATTAGCTTGCGAAGTAGCTGCTTATGCAAAACAAAATGGAAGTTCTTTCTACGAGGAATTGTTAAATATTTATGTAGATAACAAATTTTATAAAGAACATTTAATTTCGATTACCAAAAAAGGTATGGATGGCGCTGCGGAAATTCAGCAAATGTTAAGCGATATGCGTACTAGTCCGTTAACTGAAATTGATGGAGAAAAAATTGAATCTCTTTGCGATTATCAAGCGTCAACCAAAAAAGATATTATTACTGGTGAAATTACAAATATTGATTTACCTAAATCTAATGTTTTAATTTATCAAACTACATCTGGAACAAGAATTGCTGCAAGACCAAGTGGAACAGAACCTAAAATAAAATTCTATTTTAGTGTAAACAGTGCATTAGATGCTGTAGAAAATGCTGAAACAGTTGAAGCAGAATTGGATGCTAAAATTCAAAGAATTATAACAGAGATGAAATTAAATTAATGAGTCACTTTAAGGACATTCTTAAATATGAAAGAGAATATAGAAAGTTTACGCTTTTAAATATTCTCTTTAATATTTTTTACGCCATATTTAATGTATTATCAGTACTTGCTTTTATTCCTGTATTAAATATTTTATTTGGCGTAGATAAAGCTGTTTATGAAAAACCCGATTATCAAGGGATTTCTAATTTAGGTTCTTATGTGGAAAGTAGTTTTAATTTTTTAATTTCCAATAAAATATCAGAAGAAGGTGAAGTAAGTGTTTTATTATTTATTTGCCTGTTATCGTTATCTTTATTCTTTTTCAAAAACTTATTTAGGTATTTAGCTTCTTACGTAATTACCTTTTTAAGAACTGGTATTGTAAAAGATTTAAGAGATAATTTGTATCGTAAAATTGTTGAATTACCGATATCTTATTTCTCTGAAAAAAGAAAAGGTGATATTATTGCAAGAATGACATCTGATGTTCAAGAAGTTGAAAATTCTATTTTAACATCAATAGAAACTTTAGTTAGAGAACCTTTAACGGTAGTCATTTCAATTGGAATAATGCTTTTTATTAGTGTTAAATTAACACTTTTTGTATTCATTCTTTTACCAGTTTCAGGTTTTATAATCTCCTCAATAAGTAAGAAATTAAAGTCACAATCTGTAAAGGCCCAAAAAGAAACAGGAACATTCTTGTCTTTTATTGAAGAAACTTTAAGCGGATTACGAGTAATAAAAGGCTTTAATTCAGAAAAAATTATTGAACAAAAATTTAACACATCTACCACTACTTTTAGAAATTTGATGACAAGTGTTTTTCATAGACAAACATTAGCATCTCCAATGAGCGAATTTTTAGGTTCTGCAACTATTATTACAATTCTTTGGTATGGAGGAACAGATGTTTTAGAAAATACAAGTTCTTTAGAAGCTGGAAAATTTATGGGGTATATCGTACTTTTTTATACCGTTTTAAATCCTATAAAATTAATCACAACAACATTTTATAACATAAAAAAGGGAGAAGCATCAGCAGAAAGAATTATGCAGGTTTTAAATACTGAAAATAGTATTAAAGACAAACCTAATGCAACTACAAAAGAAAGTTTTGAAAATGAAATTGAGTTCAAAAATATTTCTTTCAAGTATAAAGATGATTATGTTTTAAAAGACTTTTCTCTAACCCTTAAAAAAGGAGAAACAGTTGCTTTGGTTGGACAATCAGGAAGTGGGAAATCTACTTTAGCTAATCTCATTACTCGTTTTTATGATGTTAATAAAGGTGATATTTTAATTGATGGAGTTAGCATTAAAGATATTACAAAAAAATCTTTACGTGATTTAATGGGAATTGTTACGCAAGATTCTATTTTATTTAATGATACAGTTCAAAACAATATTAAATTAGGTACAGAAAATGCAACAGAAGCTGAAATTATAGATGCTTCAGAAATTGCAAATGCTAATGAATTTATTCAAAATTTACCTGAAAAATTCAATACAAATATTGGTGATGGAGGAGGAACGTTGTCTGGAGGACAAAAACAACGTTTATCTATTGCAAGAGCTGTATTAAAGAATCCACCAATAATGATTTTAGATGAGGCAACCTCAGCTTTGGATACAGAATCTGAACAATTGGTTCAAGTGGCGTTAGAGAAAATGATGCAAAACAGAACTTCTTTAGTTATTGCACATAGACTTTCTACAATTCAAAAAGCTGATAAAATTATCGTTATGAAAAAAGGTAAGATAGTTGAACAAGGAAAACATGAAGAATTACTCTCTAAAAAAGGAGAGTACTTTAAATTGGTTTCAATGCAATCTATAAGCTAAAAGCGATGAATGCCATTTTACAAAAAATATCTAATTTAAAAAACAATTCTTTTAATACCCCAAAAAGCATTTTCTTTTTTGGTTTATTTTTTGCTTTCGCTGTTACTTTAAAGGAGGTTAATAGTGAATCTTATAACAACTTTTTAATAATATTATATAGTACTATTGATTTTTGGCAAGGTGTAGATCCATATGCAAATTGGTATCATTTAGACCTGAAAGGAAATCCTTTAGGTGTCTTTATATACCTGCCACTTTTTTCAATCCTTTTTACTCCGTTTACTATATTTCCCGCCTGGCTTGGAACTTTTTTATGGAACTTTTTCACCTATACATTGTTTTATAAATCTATTTTTAATCTGCCTGAAAACTATAATTTTAAAGATAAAAAATTCATCTTTTTCATCACTTGTTTACTGCTGTTTGCAACCATGTTAAGCATACAATTTAATCCAATTGTAGCTGCAATATTTTTATTTTCTTATTCAGCTTTGGAAAAGAAAAATTACTTTTTAGCTATTTTGTTAATTTCAATTTCAGGACTGACAAAAGTGTATGGAATTATTCAGTTTTCTATGTTATTGTTTTATCCAAAATTTTGGAGAAATGCAATATATAGTTTTACTACTATGATACTTCTATTTGCTTTACCACTAATTAGGTATAATCTAATGGAATTGCTGTCATTATTAGAATCTTGGAAAGAGGCTATTTATCTTCATTCTACTAGACAAGGTAATTTTTACAGTATTTATAGACCTTTTTTTCAGTTTGATGATGTTATAGGAAAGTATGTAACACTAATTTCTGCTATTGTATTTTTACTTTTAATAGGAGTATTGATTATAAAATTAAAAGAATTTAAATCTTCTTTTTCAAAAAGAGCTCAATATTTGGGTGTTCTTATGAGTTGGGCAATTTTATTTAGTGTAGGTTCTGAATTACATACTTATGTAATTGCTATGGTTGGTTATGCAATTTGGTATATTAACAGCTCAACCTCTAAAGTTGATTGTATACTACTTTGGACTAATTTTTTCTTGTTAGCCGTGTTTCCAATAGACATAATAGTTCCTACTTTTATATCAAAAGTTGTTCTTGGAGATTTACATCTTGGAATAATTGTATTTTCTGTTACTTGGTTTTTAATGGTTTACAAAACCTTTTTTTATGTGAATAAAAAATAAAATTATGTATTATATATTTTTTTTAATTAAAAGCTTTGACTCCTTTTAACCAAGAATTTAAGAGCCCCATTTCTTCTTTGCCTACTAGATTTAAATCGATTAGTTTTTGATAACACATAATCATATTGTTAGGAATGTTTTGAATGCCATCCACTAACTCTAAATCATTTAAGGATTTCATAATTAACAAATTATTATTATATCCTGAAATTTCATCTCTAAAATCGTTCATTAAATTGTGTTCATTTCGCTCTTGCCATACTGTACTTTGATGAAATAGAATAGACCAACCACAAGTCCATGAAATTCTTTGAGCTACAAATGAACGCCAAATATCAGTCATTCTGAAACTACAATATGATGGTAAATAGAGTAACGGGAAAGCTTCTTTAAACCAAGTCGTATTTTGGCTATT
>ENA-OSET01001088-OSET01001088.1-sediment-metagenome-genome-assembly--contig:-NODE-1088-length-28966-cov-13.290872_pt1 | contig 28966 bp, 25 predicted proteins | sample MGYA00237882_ERZ534229 | MGnify/ENA primary metagenome ERZ534229 (study PRJEB26408, sample SAMN06266212) | sediment metagenome | isolation source: Hudson Canyon methane seep mesocosm | place... | reverse complement strand
AACGCCAAAATTTTGGGCAAAAACTGTGGAGCGCCGAAGGCGCGGAGCATTTTTTGTCCTAAACATTTATTGGTTAAACCTTGTAGTAGCGACACATGTTAGCTTCAATAAGCATATCTGCACCCTCAATCTCTGGGAACTCAGGGCAGGATAAAACCTTCGCTCTAGCATATTGAAAGTCACGAAATTCGTACTCTTTCCAGTCAAAGAAGTACATAAACTTAAGATCTAAATCTACTTGCTTCAGTTTTAGCTCAGACCACACCCATGTATTTTTATTTTCTCTGGCCCATATTACTGTTGTTCCCTTAGGCCCAAATTCAGGAAGAACTGATATAGACTTGAAATAGTCATCGTCATACTCGGCGTGTTCAATATAGGGCTCACACTGATTCATGACTAAGGTTTTAAATAGCCATTCTTCTACTGGCTCAAATTCTGAGTCATCGAATTGCTGGTAGTGATTATTCCATAACCCTCTTGCAGCTTCTCTAAAGTTATAAATTACATTAGTTATTTCATTCATAGGGTTTAACGCAGCGCTTTGCGGTTGCTAACGCTTGGCGACTTTGTTGCGAGCGAAGCGACGCAGGAAAGGTGCCAAGCGTTAGCAATCCGTAACAGCGCCTTGTTATAACTTAATTTTTGCCAATACTTTTTCTGTCCAATTTTCATCATTTGGACAGATTATCAGAGATTCACAGCCTTGGGTATTACATTCAATTTCTACCCCTGGTAAATCATCCACCAACAAATCTATTCCGAATAAGGTCGGAGTTTTGCTAAATCTTGAATATACACTATTACCTTTGACTGCTTCTTTGTGCTCTTGTTGATTAACCACTGAAGTTATTTTTACACCCCATAGTTTAAACCACACTTTTAAATATGACTCTTTACGCAAAGATGTAGTATAAATCCATATCTCGTGACTCTGCGCCAACTCTATCAAAAGTTCAGGTGCTCCACACCTCAGCTCCTCTTTGAACACCAAATTTGCCGGAAACCCTAACGTTCTACTACCAACCGAAAATTCTGTGGTAGTTGGAATCAATGTGTCATCTAAATCAAAAGCTATACGCATAGTTTGGTTTTTTCGTGGTTATAACAGCTAATTCTACGGCACCACACCGTAGATTACATTGACGACTATCATATCCCCTAAAAAACCTTAACTTCAATATAAATCAAATAATTACCAAACAAATAAGTCACCGACTCATTTATTTTTGCGTCATCATGTCGTATATCAACAATTATGTATGCACACCATTTAAAAAAATATAATCAATAAATTCATCAAGATACAATCACCTTCCCTTAAAAAGCGTCATTAGGTCGGATATCACAAGAAAAAACATCAAAAATCAGATTTTTTACTATTTATTAAGGAAAAATTGAAGACACCATAAGTCACTAAACCCATAACTTAACTAGGCGTTCATACTCCGCGCCATCAACACCCGCTTGCTTTAATAAAGCAGGCCAATGCACAAGTGCACCTTTAACTCGTAAGGCAACCCGCAAGCTTGCTGCCTTCCCTACCCCCAACGCTTTCCCCACCCCTACTGCTTTTTCAATAGCAGGAAGAAAGGGCTTACCTGACAATGTAATCTGATGGTAAGCACCCATGGTTTCATCTGGCACGATGTCATAGGCAGGGCTAAGGTGCCAGCCTACACCGTCATGTAGTAGTGAGAAATTTCTTAAGTGGTCATCGGTGTTTCGGAGTGCACTGTTGATAAGTAGCTGACCTAGAAGTTGCTCTAAATCGGCAATTGGATGTTCGCAGTATCGACGTATAATGTTGGCAATATCTTCATAACGCCCTTGATGGGGGTCGTCTTGAGAATAGGGATCTTTAAGTAATGCATTACATGTAAGCAGGTGGTAACGGCCACCTTGTGGACTAATGTCAAAACGTTTTACTTTTAAACATCGCCTTGGGCCAAGCTGGTCAATTACGACTTCAGGCACTTTAAACCCTGCAGCAGCTACGACGTTAAGACAAGCCCATTCAACCGCGGCCATATCAAAGTTATCTTGAGATCGATTAAATTTTGCAAGCCATTCGCTTCCTTTATCATTAACCAATAGTTTTGGCCGGGCTCCGCCTGTCCTGCTTCCCCCTGTTAGTAGTAATGATAAGCTTTTATCTGCAGCGGCCATAGCATCCCAGTCACCTTGCCAAACGGCTTCAGCTATACCATTAATGGTGGAGTAATCTACTCCTCCCTGCCAAGCCGGTGGCGTTTTATTATCTGCAGATACAATCTTCACATCCCCCATTGCAGCACCGCTTAGATGTGTCATTAACGTTAAGGTATCTACATGGCGAATACCTAATCGGGCTGCAACAATTCTGCGTCCCCAGTCATCTGGTAAACAATCATCAATAAACCCAGGCAACTGTCGGCCTGCGGTTTCATAATCCTGCCTATCGCTAATTAATGGGCTATATAGAGGGTCTAGAGGAATAGCAGAAGTGCTTTGAAGATAGTCTTGATCATACTTGAACTGAATATCCTGAATCCTGCCATTAGGCAACTGAGCTAGGGCCAATGCCCCGACCTTAACTACTTCTCCCTCTGGCAGACAGCGCCATAGATAAAAACCTTCTCTACGCATTTTCTTTGTTTGAGGTATAGTCATAGATCAAGTGCCTTGAGCAAGTCGATTTTTTCTACTGGCGCTGAGAATAAGCGGGCAAAGCTATCAGCAACACCCAACAACTCGGCAGCGGCCAGGTAACTTCCAAGAGAAATGCTCGGATCACCCTTTTCCATCTTTTGATACGTTGCGCGACTCACTTTTATGCGTGCAGCAAAACGTCGCTGATCATCTCGTGGATAACGATATTTACGAAGTGCTTTTAAATTATCCCCAAGAGGGCGAGTAATTGAATCATTAAGCTCAGACATACAATCAATAACCAGAAATCAATTTAGCCTATTAAGTTAGGCTTTTAAATTAAAATTGTCAATAATGACTACAATATTAGGCTTTATAACAAAGGTGCATGATAGTAAATGAAACTCTATACGTTATATGTTTTACTACGTCGTAACGACATTGGAAGTCTGCATACTATTACTACTCCCTCGCTCACTTCCCACCTATTCAATAAATAATAAGAGACATTTCACGGAAGATGATCAACCTAAAAAAACTCGATGTTGGCCCTATTGTAGGTCACACAACCCACAATACCGTTAGATTATGGGGGGCAATACCTCCCGAAATAGAGCAAGTAATACAATCAGAAGACGGTAAGTTTGATATAGGTTACCTTAGAATACGTAAGCTCCCGAATGGCAACTATAGACAACATAAAATCCGATTTAATGCCAATTTTCATTTCACCGGTGTAATCGAACTTGGTGAACTTGAAACCGACTCAAGCTATGAGTACCAAATAGGTTATACAATCACTGGCGAACCCATAACCAATGCTAGTCAACTTTCATGGCATAACTTAGCAAGTTATTACTTCAAAACAACTAAACCCAACTCAGAACATTTGCATTTTGTAATGGGTTCTTGCTTATACCCTCACCTGCTTGAATTTCGCAGTAACAATGAAGGTGCATTATCAAAATTAGATAAGCGCATTGATAAAGTCTTCACTGTTTTACCTGAATTGAACAAAGCTAAGACTATAGATTTCATGCTATTAATGGGTGATCAGATTTATGCTGACCCGTGGAACAAATTATGGAAACAAGGCACAAGCGAAGAAGAGTTCCGGCACATCTACAGGACGGTTTTTAAACAAAAGAATCTAAGACAGGCGCTTGCTAACACTCCAACCTACATGGTGATGGATGATCATGAGATTAACGATGATTTTACCAACGGTATAAGAGAGTACATACTCCAAGAACCAGAACGCCTTACTCAGGGAATAAATGCATTCTACGCCTACCAAGCCATTCACGGGCCACTTTACAACAGCATTAAAAAAGAAGGCAATGTGGCCTATGTTAAAGGTCAGGATGAATACGAACTTCCTATGCGTCATTATTATCAACTAGACAAAGGAGTAGCCGGATTTTTTGTAACTGATACGCGCTTAGAACGTACAAAAAATGAAATAATGAGTGAAGAACAACTTCAAGCCCTTAAAGAATGGCTCACACTAAGCCCCCATAAAGTTAAGTTCGTTGTAAGTTCTGTTACCGTCATTCCTGATGCAACACCACCTATGGAAACCACACCTGACAACTGGGCTCATTCCCTCAGTCAACGAAAAGAACTGCTTGACCACATCATTCAAAACCGCATTAAAAACGTTATATTCTTATCAGGAGATGTACATACCAGTTTTGCCTGCCAGTTAATTGTTAATCAACAACCTTACCCTGTTCATCAGCTGGTTTGCTCCGGCTTATTCTGGCCTCATTTTATCGGCTTCGGCATGTTACGCTGGAAAGAAAAATGGGTTAACTTCGGCAAAAATATCCCAAGCACAGAATACAGTGTTTCCGAACCATTGGCTGATTCTGGTAGCAAACATAGTTACTTTCCCGGCAATGGCATTGCATCCGTTATAGTTGATAATACATCTGTTGTTTTCAGTGTCATTAACAGAAGGGGCTTAAAAGAGACCTTAAGGCATACCGTTGAACTAGAAGTCGACTAAATCAGTAAAGCCTGCCGTTCAATTCTATTTGAGTTAGATATAAACGCATATCTAACTCAAGTTGATGGTAACCCGGCTCCATATAATTACAGAGTTTATAAAAGGCCTTGTTGTGGTCTTTTTCTTTCAAATGTGCAAGTTCATGCACTGCAATCATCCGTAAGAACTCCACGGGCGCTCGCTTAAAAACAGAGGCAATTCTAATTTCATTCTTTGCTTTTAGCTTACCGCCCTGCACTCTTGATACAAACGTATGCAAGCCCAAAGCATGCTTGATTACATTAATTTTATCATCGTAGACAATCTTACTGAGCGGTTGTGATTTCCGAATATATTCATTTTTTAGTGCCTGAACATAATCGTAAAGTGCTTTATCTGATCGTATGTCATGAATTTTAGGGTAACGCTGAAGTATGAAGTCTCCCAGTTTATTCTGATCAATAAGGTGGTTGACCTGACTTGTTATCGAGTCTGGGTAACCAGAGAGGTATTTTAGTTTTTTCATATGTTTTCTTGAACAATTGTTTAGAAGAAATTACACACTCAATTTATGACACTGTTCACAAACTCTTACAACGCCATTCACAGTAACCTATTTTAACAAAAAACGTTCCTATTTTAACAATGACTAAAAAAGCCAAAAAAAGCTTAATTAAATTATTAGCACATTACTGACTTAAACCAAAGCCCTAGGAATAAGGGTATTAGGCTGGTGAGCTAGTAAGGAAAACCGTTATTTATTAATGGTTACCTTTTAAAATTTTTTAACAAAAACAGCAGGACATCAGAGACTAAAAACATGAAAACAAAAAACTTTAAACTCAACCCAATTCGTGCAGCAGTAATTAGCACCGCACTAATGGCGGCAAATAATGTGGCAATGGCAGCGCCTGTTTCTGCAGAACTTGATTTCATTTGCCCTTTCCCACTTATTGGTGACCAAACAATCATCGCAAAGATTACTGCAGACTACCCTGAATCTGTTGTAATAGGAGCGGATGGTGCCCCTGTTTCAGTTGGCCCAATCAATGTAGAAGCTATAACTGTTGTTCCTGACAAAGCTCGACAAGGCTTAGCATTTGTTGATGCAACAACAATTACAGGTGTTGCACACAGTGTAAATACGTTCCATACAACTGCTGGCAACATCAATAATAACACTGACATGACTATTGATCCTACAACGATTCCTGCAGATGAAAGCGGTCCTTTTGACGTACCTGCAAGTGGTGTAGCACCAGCACAAGACTTTGATTCTTCTCATTTCGGCACGGTTACCCTTACCGTTGACGATCTAATTATGGACTTGAGAAACCTCAAAGCTGATGGATCTGTTGCACCAGCACCTGTTGGAGAGTTTACTGCTGACTGTACACTTGCTGAAGGTCAGGACAACACACTTACCACTTTTGAAGTAACCACTATCGTTGCTGAAGCCGACATTGACGTTGATAAAACATCAATCGAATATGGCGATAAGCTTCTTGGACAGTCTGGTGAGCAAACAGTCACCATCAAAAATACTGGCGGTCAAATCTTAGGTATCAACGGTATTAGCATCTCTGGTGCTGATGCTTCAGCCTTTACTGATGTTAATAACTGTACCACTCTAGATGCAGGTGAAAGCTGTACAGCTACTGTAACTTACACAGCTACAGCTGAAGGCGCTCAGATTGCTACTTTAGTTATTGATTCCACTGATGCAGACGAGCCTACTGTCTCTGTTGCACTTAACGGCACAGGCATAACAGAACAGAAGCCTGAAATTGAAGTTGATATTTCTCCTATCAATTTCGGAACAATCACAGCAGGTAATAGTGAAACTAGAACAATACTTATTGAAAACGTAGGTACAGCAGCGCTTACTATTTCAGGTGTAACCGCAAATGGTTCTGATTTCTCAGCAACAAACAACTGCTCAACTGTTGCTGCAGGTGAAAACTGCTCTGCACAGGTAACTTATGACGCAATAGACGGAACAAGCGCTGGCTCTATCGTTATCACTTCTGATGATGAAGATGAGTCAACAACAACTATTAATCTATCCGGTACCGGTGAAGTTATAGTTGTAGACCCATGTGTAGAAAATCCTTCTGCTCCTGGTTGCACTGACCCAGACCCAACAGATCTAATTATTCCTGTAGCGCTGGATGTTAATGGTAGCTCTTATATCACAGCAAACCATGGCACCATACCTCTAACTGGTGGTATCGACAGCATGTTTAACCTTACCAAAGGTACATTTACTGGTGATATGAACCTTAACCCAACTCAAGGTAGCTTTGAAATTATTCAGGGCTGGAAACGGTACCAGGCTACAGCACATATTGAATTTGAGCCAGTGGGAATAACAGAAGGTAGCTTGGTCGATGGCAACCTAACTGCCACATCAGTTGCTTATGTTAAACTTACTAAAGTAACTAAAACTATGTTTGGTTTCATTAACTGGCCAATTGGTGGTGGTGAAAACTGCCGTACAGTAGAGCCTGTTACTTTCAACATACAATCTGCAGACGGCGAGTACTTTGACGCGTTATCTGGTGGTGTTGTTAGTGGAGTTTATGATTTACCAAAACTGGAAAATTGTGGCCTCCTAACTGAAATCCTTAGCCTGAAACTTAAAGGCGAAGGCAACACTATCGACCTAACTTTAACTCCACTTCTATAATTGCCCTTAGCCTTACTTATCGAACTTCAGTCTAGGTAAGTAAGGTCCTTCCAAGCGCTTGTCATTTTGGCAAGCGCTTTTTTGGATTATACAAATCACAGCCAACCCTTTACTCAAAACCTTAAACATAATAACTTTTGACTCAAATATAGTAATCACCTTTTTGATCCGCACCACAACTCTAACTAACACTATACCTATCCGTCCCCTTTAAACTAAACACCATACTGTTTTAACAATGACTAACACCCTAAAAAAATCTAATTAAATAATTAACACCATATAAAAATTACAATTCAGATAACTTAAAATGGATTTTCTTGTCATAAGAATTAATACAACCACATATTGATATTACTAAAAGTATCTTTAACCATTTACCCCACCAAGCTTCCTTCCTAACTAACTAACAACAATAAAAACGCACTTATTTATATAGCTAACAAGCGTACTCTAAAATAATTATTTGGTAATTTTGTACAACATAAATATGACACTGTTCACAGTTTTTAGCGTTCCAAAATCACAATCGCCCATTTTAACAAAAAACGTTCCTATTTTAACAATGACTAATTGACTCACAAACAGCTTAATCAGCTCACCAGCATCTAAATGGTACATATATACCTTAAAAAAACAGGTAATTGACCAATTTGCTAGTAGTGCAAAATCGTTTTATTTCATAAAAAAAACAATAGTAACAGTAAGAAAACTAAGGACTGAAAAAATGAATAAAAGTACATTTAAAATTAACCCAATTCGCGCTGCAGTAATTGGCGCAACATTACTAGCTGCTAACGGTGCAGCTATGGCAACCACTGTAAGTACAAGTTTAGAATTTATATGCCCTTTCCCACTGATAGGTGATCAAAACATCATTGCTCAGATTTCCGGGGATTTTCCTGAGATAGTTGATATCTCAAAAACAAATGCTGTTGGCCCAATCCACATAGATACAGTTAACATAATTCCTGATAAAGCTCGCCAGGGGCTGGCATTTGTTGATGCAACCACTATTACGGGTACAGCAACTAGCTATAACTCAATCCATGCTGTAGCAGAAGACCTTGACCTAACTACCGTTCTTACTATTGAGCCTACAACCATCCCTACCGACGAGAGCGGGCCTTTTAACGTGCTTGCAGACGGTGATGCCCCCATAGTTTACGTTAATGAGTCTCACGTAGGCCCGGTTAGCATAACTGTTGATGACCTGGTTATGGATTTGAGAAACCTCAAGGCAGACGGATCTGTTGCACCGGCACCAGTCGGTGAGTTTATTGCAGATTGCACACTTGCTGAAGGCCAAGATAATACACTGGTAACACTTGAAGTGGTTAATGGACCAGGCACAACTGATGAACCTGCCGACATCCATATTGTAGGTGAAGTTGCAGCACTTGATTTTGGGTCAATGCAGCTTGGGCAGAGTGCAACAAAGACAATTACCATCACAAATGCAGGTGATCTAGACTTGGGTATCAATGCCATTAGTATTTCTGGTACCGGTGCCGCAGCCTTCACAGAAACCAATACATGTACGACTATTTCTGGCGGTTCAACCTGCACAATAGAAGTAACCTACACAGCTTCAGAAGCAGGCGCTCAGTCAGCATCTTTGACAATTGAGTCTACAGATCAAGATGAACCTTTGGTTTCAGTAGCACTTACAGCCACAGCACAAGTTGAATTAACACCTGAAATTGATGTAAACGTTACGTCAATTGATTTTGGCACCATTGATGCCGGAACATCTAAAACCGAAACAATTACCATCACTAACACCGGTGGCGCAGCATTGACAGTTTCAGGAATAGACGTTACGGGTTCAGAGTTTACAAAAACATCAGACACCTGCTCTATTATCGCTGCAGGATCAAGTTGCAATACTCAAATCAATTACACTTCAGTGGTAGGCATAAGCTCTGGTACCGCAACAATTACCTCCGATGATGAAGGTGATTCAAGTATCGCTATCCCATTATCAGGTACTGGAAAAGAAATAGAGGAGGAAAAACTAATCGTTCATGCTGATTTGTCAGTAGATGGCGACACCTATATCGCTGCAAGCAAAGCTACAATGCCATTAAGTGGCAATATCAGCGCTGATATAGATATACTAAGCGGTAATTTAACAGGTGACCTTCTACTCAACCCTACCGTTGGAAAGTTTGAGGTTATTAGTGGCTGGAGCCGATACTTAGCCACAGCGCAAGTAGAGTTTGAGCCCGTAGACAGCGTTGAAGGTACGCTAATCGATGGCAAACTAATTGCTACAACCTCGGCATACATCAAATTACCTAAAGTAACAAAAACATTATTTGGCTTAGTTAACTGGCCAATTGGTGGTGGCAAGAATTGCCGCACCAAAGAGCCTGTTTCATTCAACATAACCTCGGTTGATGGAGAACACTTCGAGGCACTATTAGGTGGCAATGTTACTGGAAATTATACGTTACCAAAACTTGAGAACTGCGGCCCATTAACAAGCATTTTGAACCTTAAGATGGCTGGACCAGATAACAAAATCAGCTTAAGTTTGGTGCCAAGCTTTGACTAATATGTCAAACTTCACCTACTAGGCTTCTGCCTGAACAGGCATAAAAACTAAAAGTGTTTACCCTATGGTAAGCGCTTTTTTTTGCTCAATCACAGCATTCAAAACGATCCAGCTAACGCACTGAGAGCAACAAACACAAACAATATTTTAGTAACTTCATACATATCTTTATGACACTGATCACAAATTATTATACTCCCCCTCACAGCTACCGACTTTAACAAAAAACGTTCCTATTTTAACAATGACGGAACAATCAAAAATTAGTTTAATATAATTATTAAGCGGTGCAGCACACTCTTCTTCGCTTAATTGCCCCACTTTCACTTCAGGATTATTTTCTGGTCTCTCTTACCAAGTTTTCAGGCCGGTAAGCAAGACTCTTTTAAGCGTTTGCCACTGTGGCAAGCGCTTTTTTTATGCCTTGAAATATCATTATTACAAACAAAATAACAAACCACTATTCAACTTACACTTGTATGCTTTAATAAAGTTTCTTAATCTTTTCAGATATTCTATATGACGCTGTTCACAATTTTTTATACCCCAATTCACAGTCACCGTTTTTAACAAAAAACCTTCCTATTTTAACAATGACTAATATTTTTAAACAAAGCCTAATGGACTTATTAGCACACAACTCCTCTCACAATAAAACTGAGAGTAGGAGACGAATAACCAAAGTGTTAATAACCGGAAAAGGAAAAATCAATCCGGTAAATACCGAAAGATAAACAAACAAATAAAACAATATTCTTTAGGGAGAATAATATGAAAGGTCTGAACAAAATAGCTTTAGTTGTTGCAATTGCAGCTGCATCATCAGCACAAGCAGAATTAGTTTCTATGGATGACACAGCAATGGGCGCCACTACAGGTCAAGCTGGTTTAAGCATCGACATAAACAAAGCTGAAATCAGCATCGGTGCAATTGACTATAAAGACCAAGGTTTTTTAACTATTAAAAATATTGAGCTTGGTGGCAGCACAGGCGCCTTTGGTGGACCTGGAGATGGTATTCTTAACAACGCAACAATGAGCATTGACGTTGCTGGTGACGGTTCTGATCTTGGTTATTCTCGACTAGGCGAAGAATACATCGGAGCAGTAGCAGCTCTTATGGGAACAGGTTCTGTAAGTGGTAACTATCAGTCTCAAACTATTGATGAAGGTGATCTAGTAATCTCAATACGTGCAATTGATTCATCTAACCTACTTCAGTCAGTTGATTATAGTTTAAAAATTGGATCAATTGGCCTAGGTGCTTCTACTGAAACTGCAGGTTCTGTAACTGAAGGTACTACTCTAGTTTCTAACCTTGAGCTAAACGGCTACCTTGGACCAATCGACATAATTATTGATGGCAACAATGGCGGCATGAACATTTCTGCATACTTCAACGGTGAAGGTCACGTAGACATGGACTTCATGGCAGTTAATACTGATTTCTCTATCCATAATAGCCGTGGTGTAGATCAAGTTTGGTTGGGAGCAACTGCTACCAAAGGTCAATCTATGGCACACGCACAATTAAACATCTCTCAAGTTAACGATTATGGCGCTCCAGGCCAAACAGCCCTTGCGTTTGATGTGCAAAACTTTGAAGCTGATATTGATTTAGAAAACTTGACCTTAGGTACCTTCACCGGCGCTGATGGTCGTGGTATTGGTGATATTTACGTAACTGATGTGAAGATTTCTGCAGAAACTGTTGTTTACGCTCACTAAATATTAGAGCCAAAACATGTAAGATAGCAGTAAAAAAAAGCCACCTATAGGTGGCTTTTTTCACATCTTAACTTCGGCTAAATCTCCTTCAAACAAGCACTAATAAACAAATTTAGGTCTGATATCTAACGTATTGCAAAGTATAATCAATAACAAATTAATTAAAGGGCCATGTATTTCAATGAACACTCTCTCTTATTCGTTAAAAACACTACCACTAATTCTCCCCCTGTTATTTTTGGCCTATATTAACACTGCGTCAGCAAGTGAAGATAACAACCCAAAGGTAAAACTCAATATAGAAAGAGCAAAGCAGGAAACACTGGTAAACATGCAATACCTACTTGGTAACGTGCTAGAAAAGTCGAAGGTACTGCAAGAAGCTCATGGTGATTTTTCACCTTATGGCGCAGCACTATTCCTAGATGGAAGTGTTAAGTACGTATGGTACGCCAAACCTGGACAAACAGTGAAAAATCCCGCAAAGAGTCTACCCATTATTCGACAAGCACTACAAACGCAAGCACAGTCAGAAAAAATTGTTGGCTCTGCTATTATTTATAAACTCAACAAAGATGGTCAAAAAAGACCACGCCTAACTATAGAGCTAGAGTATCAAACAGGACTTGCAGTCGCCTTTGTTACAGAAATTTTTATAGACGCTGACAATAAAATTGTTTGGGGTGATAATGCGCAGACAAACTTTGAGCCAAGAGTATTCATACTAAAAGATCAAGACAACGAGGACTCTAAAGAAAAGGCAAGCGAACAACCAGAAAGCAATAAAACATCAAAAGGGTAGCTACACACACTACCCTTTAGGCGTTTTTTTTGACTCTCTACGAATTTCCCCTGGTGTTTTACCAGTCCAACTGCGGTAAGCCCGAGTGAAACTAGCCTGATCCCCAAAACCTAACTTATTTGCAATATCATTAAGAGGCATCGGGGTATCACGCAAGTAAAGATCAGCATAACTCTGCCTAATCTCATTACTAATTTCCCGAAAAGAAGTACCCTCTTCCGCCAGTTGTTGGCGAAGATAGCGTGAACTCATATCCAAAAGCTCAGCACTTCGCTCAATACTCGCCTGACTGGGTGACTTCATGATATGTTCTCGCACCTTTGCTGCAAAGTTATTAATTGCATCACAACTAGGTGAGGTATCAGAGTTTGTATTAAGATGCCGGTTTTGAGCCAGAGAATAGACTACTTTGAGCTTTTCTTTTTTAAACACCTGCCTAATTGAGGGGAGAGTAACCTGATTATATTCTGAGCTAAAAGCCCACTGCGAGTTAGGTGCTAATGAAACTAACTCAGCCTCACCATTACTAGACTGAAAATCGCAATCAAAGCGTAAAGAGTTACAAATTTTTGATGCAACCGTATAGATGCTACCCATATAAATTTTAGCCATAAATGGCCTTACCTTTCCTACACTCCAGGTATCATGCAGACGTATAACCACATCTCGCCCACTATGTATAACCTCCATATCAAACAATGGGAGGCAGACACGTATATGTTTCACCACAGTTTCAATAAGTTGCGACTGATTTTCACGACTTAAAAGCATGTATCCAAAAAGGCCATGAGTACCAAGATCTAATTTTTGCCCAAACTCAAAGGCTGCCTTTTCATCATTAAGCAACCACTCAGCCGTCTCAAGTGCCGGAATAACCTGATTCATAGAAAGATAAGCATCAGGATTTTCAAAAGAATCCTTTACCTCAGGGTTATGAGCGATAATGGCGTCTTTTGTTATACCTTTTGTTTTTAAATATTTAAAAAAAAGACCAGCATAACGGGTTGAAACCAATGGAACATCATAAGTCAGTGCTTCCTGCATGAGTACTCCTTTATTTTTATTTTAGGCAAACTAGCAAGACATTATTTTTTTAAAAACTGATTAGCCATACGCATAGCCTAAGTAAAATACTTATGGCTATAACACATTAGAGCTTTCACTCTAGACGCACACATGTACCAGCATTTAATGTTAATAAATTTATTTTATAATGAAATTTAAAAAACTAATTTTTAAAAAAAGCTTTAAAACCAATTAAAGATAAACTTTTATCTAGAAACTAAAAGCCTTATAAATAAGGACTACAGCTAGGTTAACCTAAAATCACCAAAAAACTCTAGTGACCAACCTGACACTAAAAACCGTCATTAATGCCATATTCATTCTTAAACAAAAAATAATAGAAACAGTTAAATAGTACAACTGTTCGCTTTATTACACTGAGTATTTAACAGCCAATTACAAAAATTGTTGTAGTTTAATTTTATGGCTACATTTAGAAAATATCATTCGATTGCGAACATTTTTGAAATGAAAACTTGAATAGAAATAAGACAGCTGAATATAATAAACCCGGTAGAAAGCGGTTTTCTACCGGGTTTAATTGCACTTAGAAACATTTAGAAATTGATAAAGTTGAGGCTTAACTCACACTTATTAAATTAACCTCTAGCTAAAAAGCATCACCAGGTACACGAACCCAACCATCCATGAGTATGCGTGCACTACGGCTCATGCTAGCCTTGGTAACAGACCATTCATTTTCTTTCTTACAGGCTTCTGCCCCAACACGCAATACGCCAGATGGATGACCAAAGCAAACGGCATTGCGGGCACCGCCACCCGCAGCTAAATTGACCAAGGTACCCGGAATTGCCGCCGCCGTACCGATAGCGACTGCAGCAGTCCCCATCATGGCATGGTGCAACTTACCCATAGATAACGCACGCACATGCAAATCAATATCCCCCGATGCTATTTGCTTACCACTTGAAGTGACATAATCTGAAGGTTCGGCAACGAAAGCGATTTTAGGTGTATGCTGGCGACTTGCCGCTTCATTAACATGGTTAATAAGCCCCATACGTACAGCACCACAAGCACGAATCGACTCAAACATGTCTAGCGCTTTTAAATCTCCATTAATGGCATCCTGAAGTTCCACACCCTTGTAACCAAGCTCTTCCGCATTCACAAAGATGGTTGGAATGCCTGCGTTAATCATTGTGGCTTTAATTGTTCCACCTTTCACAACGTCATCAGGAACCTCAAGATCATCTACAAGGTTTCCTGTGGGGAACATAGCACCATCACCATCAGCGGGATCTAAAAAATCTACCTGAACCTCGGCAGCTGGAAATGTAACACCATCTAATTCGAAGTCACCGGTTTCCTGCACTTCTCCATTTGTTATGGGCACATGAACCATAATGGTTTTACTTATATTCGCCTGCCAGACGCGAACAATAGCAATGCCATTGTTTGGAATTCGAGCGGCATCTACCAAGCCACTGCTTATTGCAAATGAACCAACCGCTGCAGATAAGTTTCCACAATTACCACTCCAATCAACAAAAGGCTTGTCGATAGAGACTTGCCCGAATAGGTAATCAACATCATGATTCGGCTGAGAACTCTTCGAAAGGATAACCGTCTTACTCGTACTGGAGGTTGCCCCACCCATGCCATCAGTCTGTTTACCGTATGGGTCTGGACTACCAATGACACGTAATAAAAGCGCATCACGTGCAGCTCCAGGCACCTGTGCAGGTACCGGAAGATCTTGTAGGCTGAAAAATACGCCTTTACTGGTACCACCACGCATATAAGTAGCGGGAATTTTAATCTGAGCTACGTGAGCCATAAAGTGATTCCTCTGATTTATTTATCAAACCGCTAAAGGCTTTTAACTAACTGATGACTCTAAAAAATCCTGAGCGAACCGCTGCAAGACACCACCAGCAGAGTAAACAGATACTTCTTCCGCTGTATCAAGGCGGCAAGTAACGGGTACCTCTACGCGCTCGCCATTGCTACGATTGATAATCACAGTGAGAGTAGCACCTGGTGTAGGCTCGCCAATCACATCAAAGGTTTCTGTTCCATCAATTGCGTAAGTCTTGCGATTTTCACCTGCCTTAAATTCCAGTGGCAACACCCCCATTCCAACAAGATTGGTTCGGTGAATACGCTCAAAACCTTCAGCCACAATAACTTCAACACCCGCTAAACGTACACCTTTAGCAGCCCAATCTCGTGAAGAACCTTGTCCATAATCAGCACCGGCAACAATAATTAATGGCTGCTTTCGATCCATATAAGTCTCAATGGCTTCCCACATACGGGTAACCTTTCCTTCTGGCTCAATACGGGCAAGAGACCCTTGTTTAACCTGACCATTCTCCTGCACCATTTCATTCAACAGTTTAGGATTTGCAAAGGTTGCACGCTGAGTCGTGAGGTGGTCACCCCGGTGAGTTGCGTAAGAATTGAAATCGACTTCGGGCAATCCCATTTTAGCCAGATACTCTCCTGCCGCACTTGAGGCCATAATGGCATTCGATGGGGAGAGGTGGTCTGTTGTAATATTGTCACCCAATACCGCCAGTGGGCGCATACCTTTTAGGGTGCGCTCACCAGCCAATGCGCCTTCCCAATAAGGAGGACGACGGATATAAGTTGTCTGTGGCCGCCAGTCATAAAGCGGATTAACTTGCTTGCCACTCTCTTGTGATAGATCAAACATTGGAATATAAACCTGACGGAACTGCTCAGGCTTCACGCTCTCTTTAACTATTGCGTCAATCTCTTCATCACTTGGCCAAATATCCTTCAAAGTAACAGGGTTACCCTCTTTGTCAGTACCTAATACATCCTTCTCAATATCAAACCGGATAGTACCAGCAATAGCATAAGCAACAACTAAAGGAGGTGACGCAAGAAAGGCTTGTTTAGCATAGGGATGGATACGGCCATCAAAATTACGGTTACCCGACAATACAGCCGTTGAATAAAGATCACGATCAACGAGTTCTTTCTGAATAACAGGATCTAACGCACCACTCATTCCATTACAGGTGGTACAAGCAAAGCCTACAATACCAAAACCCAGTTTTTCCAATTCGGGTAGAAGCTTGGAATCTTCAAGGTAAAGCTGAGCGACCTTTGAACCTGGCGCAAAAGATGACTTCACCCATGGCTTGCGAGTTAAGCCTAATTCATTAGCTTTACGCGCCAAAAGACCTGCAGCAACAACATTGCGAGGGTTACTAGTGTTTGTACAACTAGTTATGGCCGCAATGATAACCGCACCATCTGGCATTAAGCCTGGTTCATTTTCTACTTTGCCAGAAATGCCTCGTGCAGCAAGTTCAGATGTTGGAACTCGGCGGTGAGGATTAGAGGGCCCTGCGATATTTCGAACAACGGAAGATAAATCAAAACTTAATACACGCTCATACTCGGCATTTTTAAGACTATCCGCCCAAAGCCCTGTTTCTTTTGCGTAGGCTTCCACTAATTCAACCTGCTCTGGATCACGACCAGTAAGCTTGAGGTAATCGATCGTCATTTCGTCTATGTAAAACATGCCTGCTGAAGCACCAAACTCTGGCGTCATATTAGAGATGGTTGCACGATCACCTAAGGTTAACGCAGCAGCGCCTTCACCGAAGAATTCAAGATAAGACGAGACTACTTTCTCATTGCGTAAAAACTCAGTAATAGCCAACACAATATCTGTGGCAGTAATGCCTGGCTGACGCTTACCCGTTAGCTCTACTCCAATAATATCGGGAAGACGCATATATGAAGCACGCCCCAACATTACATTTTCAGCTTCTAAACCACCAACACCAATAGCAATAACACCCAGCGCATCTACATGTGGTGTATGGCTATCTGTACCTACCAGCGTATCAGGAAAAGCAACACCTTCTCGAGCCTGAATAACAGGTGACATTTTCTCCAGATTAATCTGGTGCATAATGCCATTTCCTGGCTGAATAACATCTACATTCTTAAAGGATTTTTTACACCAATTGATGAAATGAAAACGGTCATCATTACGACGATCTTCTATAGCACGGTTCTTCTCAAAAGCATCCTTCTCAAAGCCTGCATGCTCAACAGCCAAAGAGTGATCAACAATTAATTGCGTAGGTACTACAGGGTTAACTTCCGATGGATCGCCACCTTTTTCAGCAATAGCATCTCTTAGACCAGCAAGATCAACCAAAGCCGTTTGGCCGAGAATGTCATGACATACCACACGCGCAGGAAACCAAGGAAAATCAAGCTCACGTTTACGCCCAATTATTTGCTTAAGAGAATCTGTAAGCATGCTAGGGTCGCAACGTCGAACTAGGTTTTCAGCTAAAACTCTCGATGTATATGGGAGTTTCTCATAAGCACCTGGCTCAATAGCATCAATAGCAGCACGCGTATCGAAATAATCAAGATCAGTACCGGGCAATGACTTGCGGTGTGTTGTGTTCATAACTTCTTCCACGAAATAATATTTAGAATTGTGTCTTTATCGTTCACTAATCGGTGCAACTTTTCTTGGTTCAGACCCTATGTAATCCGCACTGGGTCGAATAATTCGGTTATTAGAACGCTGCTCCATTACATGCGCAGCCCAGCCTGTTAAGCGTGAACAAACAAAAATAGGCGTGAATAACTTAGTAGGAATGCCCATGAAGTAATAAGCCGATGCATGGAAAAAATCTGCATTACAAAATAGCTTTTTGGTGTCCCACATAAATTCTTCACAAGCAACCGATATGTCATATAAAGACGTATCACCATTCTCTTTCGCTAGCTTTTCTGACCATGCTTTTATAATTACATTACGTGGATCAGACTCACTATAAATAGCGTGACCAAAACCCATAATTTTTTCTTTACGTGCCAACATGCCCGCCATTTGTTCTTTTGCATCAGCAGGCGATTTAAACTTTTGAATCATATCCATAGCCGCTTCATTAGCCCCGCCATGTAAAGGCCCGCGAAGGGAGCCAATAGCAGCAGTTACACATGAATACATATCAGACAAAGTCGATGCACAAACACGTGCTGTGAACGTCGACGCATTAAACTCATGCTCTGCGTAAAGAATTAGAGATACATCCATAACACGACGATGTTGCTCTGAAGGTGTTTCTCCACGAAGTAGCTTTAAGAAGTGCCCGCCTATTGATTCTTCGTCTGTATTACAGTCAATTTCTACACCGTCATGGCTATATTTGTACCAGTAGCACATGATGGCAGGAAATGCGGCCAACAAACGGTTAGCGGCTTTGTTTTGTTCAGAGAAATCGACTTCAGGCTCTAAGTTACCAAGAAATGAACAACCGGTACGCATCACGTCCATTGGGTGAGCATCAGCAGGAATATGTTGTAAAACTTCCTTTAGCGCTTGTGGCAAGTCGCGCATTGATTTTAATTCAGCTTTATAACTAGCTAACTGATTAGCTGTAGGTAACTCACCATTAAATAAAAGATAAGCCACTTCTTCAAACGTTGCGTTATCGGCTAAATCAGAAACGTCATAACCACAATAAGTTAAACCAGACCCCGATTTACCCACGGTACAAAGTTTTGTCTCACCAGCACTCTGACCTCGAAGCCCTGCACCACTTAGTTTTTTAGCTGTCATTTTATATCCCTCATGTCTTTTAACTTAGAATTAACTACTTAGTGATCGATACTGATTTTTAATTACTTGTTTTTACCTTCACTAAACAGTTTGTCTAATTTCTGCTCATAATCGTGATAACCCAGATAATCGTATAAATCCATGCGTGTTTGCATAGTATCAACCACTTCTTTCTGGTCTCCTTGTTCAAGGATAGATTGATATACATTTTCTGCTGCTTTATTCATTGCTCTGAAAGCACTCAAGGGGTAAAGCACCATGGCAGCCCCCCACTCGCCTAACTGCTCTTTATTCCAAAGTTCAGTTTGACCAAACTCTGTAATGTTAGCCAAAATGGGTACATCCAAGGCTTCAGAAAACGCTCGGTAATGCTCTTCTGTTTGTACCGCTTCAGCAAAAATACCATCAGCACCTGCAGCCACATAGGCTTTAGCACGAACAATAGCGGCCTCTAAACCTTCTTGTGCAAACGAATCTGTTCGCGCCATGATGAAAAAATCAGGATCTATGCGAGCATCAACAGCTGCTTTGATACGATCTACCATTTCTTCAGTTGAGACAATTTCTTTATTAGGACGATGACCACAACGCTTTTGTGCCACCTGGTCCTCCATATGAACGGCTGCTGCACCTGCTTTTTCCATATCACGAATGGTTTTAGCAATATTAAACGCTCCGCCCCAGCCGGTATCTATATCAACCAGTAGCGGTAAATCACAAGCCGAAGTTATACGCTGCACATCAACGAGCACATCATTAAGTGAGGTCATCCCCAAATCAGGTAGACCATAAGAAGCATTCGCCACTCCACCACCGGATAAATAAATGGCGTTATGACCAACTTGTTTTGCCATCATGGCTGAGTAAGCGTTAATCGTACCTACAATTTGTAAGGGTTTATTATCAGCTAAAGCCTGACGAAACTTTTTTCCTGCACTCATCGCTTGCCTCTCTATCAATTGTTTTCTTTAAATAGGATTAGATAATTTTTGCTCTATATTATTTCTCGAATACAAAATGTGCCGCCGCATTAACATTTCTGCCAACTCTTCATCTCGATTAGAAATAGCCTGAACAATATGTTTGTGCTCATCAAATGCAGTAGTTACCCTTGGCCCCGCCATACCCAGTTGCACGCGATACATACGAACCAAGTGGTAAATACCATCAAATAACAGTGAAATAAGATGATTATTCTTGCTGCCGAGGATAATCCGGTAATGGAAATCAACATCACCCGCTTCCTGGTAATAAGACTCACCACCTTTTACTTCTTGAAAATGAGCATTTAATAAAGCATTTAAGTCTGAAACTTCCTGATCAGTCATGTTTTTTGCAGCCAGCCTCGCTGCCATACCCTCTAAAGACTCACGAATTTGATACAGGTTGATCAAACCCTCTGGAGTTAAAGCGACTACCCTAGCGCCCACATTGGCTTTACGTTCAACAATATGACACGACACTAAACGGTTAATGGCTTCACGAATAACAGAACGACCAACAGAATACTTTGTCGACAATTCTGTTTCACTAAGCTTAGAACCCGACTTAATTTGACCTTCAACGATATCTTTTCTTAATTGAATAAAGGTTTTATCTGCAGATGTAACCACTTGCTCAGATATAAGCGTCTCAATTTTGGTCATATGCGCACCTAAAGCAGTATTACTTTTGATTATGTTGTCGACAATATAGACAATTAAACATTAAGCGTCAACAAATAACAAACATATTGTCGACAAAATAACCAGCTCAAAAAATTAACAGTAATATTATATTGGCATGCAGAAGAGCATTAAGTGGTGATAAGGGGACGGAGCGAAAAATGACAGAAATAAACAATCATCATTCCGGCGTACTCTTGGCCGGAACGACAATATTTGAATTTTACTATGAACTGAGCTCCCGCTTCAGCTCAGCTATATTAATCTGATTTTTATCATTCTGCACAAGTGGCAGCGATCTTTTATAAATAACCCTGCTCGGTATCATGTAAGAGGCTAAATGTTTTTTAAGCTCAAAGAGTATCTCTTCTTCAGTGATCTCGTTAGGTGCCGAATATACCATCACTATTTCTTCTTCGATAAGTTCGTTATCTATACCGAAGACAGCACACTGATCAATTTGTGGGATATTTTTTGATACCACTGACTTTATTTCATAAGGAGAAACCCTAAAGCCTCTGGTTTTTATCATGTCATCATGCCTAGAGACAAAGTAGAAATAACCCTCTTCATCTTTATAAACATAGTCACCTGATGCGACAACCATTTCATCGGTTAACTGTCCTTCCAGATTGATTACATCCTTTAAAATCTGTACCGACTTAAACCGTAGTTCATTTTGCTCAGGTGCATTCCAGAAGCCCCGGTATATATAACCACCACGGTGGATCAGCTCACCAACTTCACGAACCCCGCACTCTTTACCTTCTTCGTTGAGTACATAGAGTTCAACATCAGGAATGGCCTTACCTATAGAGTCCGACCTTATTTGTACTTGAGAAGGGTCTAGATAAGTTGATCTGAATGCCTCCGTAAGCCCGTGCATAGAGTAAAAATCAGCCTGCTGGAATGTTTTTTTACAATCACCGATCATCTTTTCAGTAACATTACCACCTGAAGAGGTAATAGTTTTAAGGTGATTAAAAAGCTCCGCACTTGGAATTCGATGCATATCATCTTCAAAAATCTGTGATATGTTGATTGGCATCAGAGGTAAAACGGTGACTTTATCGTTGATCAAGTGGTTGAAAAAGTCTTCAGGTAAAATAAGCCTGTGTAAAGCCAGCGTTGCTTTTTTATAAAGCGAGCAAAATATTTGATTCAAACCATAGTCAAGATTAAAAATAAGTAAGCCAGAGATAACATCATCTTGCTCTAATTTTAAATATTGAGAAACAACTCGCGCAGAATCAATCAAGTTTCGATGTGAAATTACAATACCCTTAGGCGTTCCCGTCATGCCAAAAGAGTAAGTAATCACCGCATTGTCATGACCGTTAACATCACAAACATACTGTTTATTATAATATTTATAAATCTCTTCAAATGACGCAACATCCTTACTGGTTGTTTCGTAAGAGATAACGTGTCCTTCAAAGTTAATTTCTTCAATACTTTCAAGTTTAAGTTTGTCTGTGATAATGCACTTGATGTCACAGTCGTTAATAATGTACTCAACTTGCTCTGGCTTTAATTGTTTTGTCAGAGGTACCAATATGTAGTCTGTAGACAGAATAGCAAGCACAGCAATAACTTGCTCAATGCCTTTATTGGAATAGATGCCTACTCGTGTATTTTTTGGAAGCCCTAGCTCATTTAAATAAAAGGCCACTTGATTTACTTTGGCAAATAACTCGGCATAATTTACATTTTTCTCATTAAAAACTAGGGCTTTTTTATCGCTGTGAGTTAACACAGCTTCTTCGAGAAGTGTTCTTATACAGTTTATTGACATAATTCTTTTCCTTGTGCACCAAGCGTCCAAATATCATAGTTACTATCTAGAATAATCGTAGGGTTATGCTCTGAGGTAAGGATTTTTTTATAGAAAAACGAAATTATATCTTCTATATCTTCAACGGATAATACTTTGGTAATTCCGCCCGTTAAAACAATAGAATTAATAGCCAGTAACTTTAGATTAATATAGGATTTTTTGTAATGTGACATCTTACAAAGCACCAAAAAGATGGCGAGCTGCATTAATACTTTTGTTGCCTTTTCACTCTGCTCAACAAAAATATTCTCTGTCACCTTAAGGTGCGTGAGCAGCTCATAAACAAACTCATTATTCTTTGCTGCAAAAATTAGAGACTGTTTTGACTTATACACGCCTAATTTTTTGAATACGAGTCTGTCGTACTCATTTTCAGTCACTATATTGTCATCCACCAAATCTTTCGAGTAGTGAATATCCGTAGTTGCCCCACCAATATCAAGAAGGATAAAAGGATTAACAACAGAAAATCTCGCATCAATTAATGGCAGCGCTTTATTAACTATGTAGGGCGTAGAATAGATTTGATTTGCCGTTATATCATATAAATGCTTAATATCTTCTTTACCTTCAATATCTTGCTGGTAAAGATTGGTCAAATATTCTTTTAAATGTTCCTCTACAATGTGCAGCCTATCATCAATAATATTGGGTAGTACCACAACATTATTGATGTTTTCTTCAATAACCGAAGCATCTTGCTCACTGCCAACAAAAACAATATTTGAATAGTTCAGCTGAGCCAAATAGTTGTACAAGTCTTCAGAGAAAATATTGGCATGGGAATCTATGCCTCCTACAACAATAACCACATCAACAAGATCACTAGGTAGAGAATACTCTTCTATGTTTTGATAGAGAATCGTGTCTATGATGTTTATGCCTGAATTAAATGCAATATTGGTAGCATACTTTAATGAAAAGGTATGAGTAACACCGATAATAAGCGCACTTAAACCACCGTTGGCTGATGAACAAATGTTTACATCATCTTTAGCGTATCGACTAATTATGTCACCGCATTTATGATTAAGGTCATCAAAAATGTCTTTATTAAAATCTCTAAAATGCTGCTCAATATGCTCAGCCGTGCTGACTTTGAAATAGGTGCTGCCAACATCAATTAATAACTTTTCTTTCTTTTGGCTCATTGCATTATTCCTATATCGTGAACAATATCATTAACGATACTTGTGGTGTCTTTGGCTAAATCACATTGTGCTTTTTCATACTCATAACAACGATCAGGAATAGGTACATTGGCTCTTTTTATGATCCTGATATTCTTCTTAGCATCTCTGACAGTAATCATTTGATTATGGTTAATGATATGTGGAGAAAAAGGTACATCAATAATCCCGTTTTTAATCGAGTTAAAGACCTTACGCCATAAAGTATCTGCTGAATCATTAAATACAGCTTCCATAATGGCCTTAACTTCAAGTGTTAGAATTTCCTCTTCCTGCTCATCCACAACATTAGGCAAGCCATTCAAAATACCCAAGGTGTACTGTGTATTGGCTACCGTTTTTGCATTAGCTTCTTTAGTGGGGATGCCAGACGCTTCTTCTCGAGTTTTAGTGATTATTTTGTCTGCCCCCACCATTGCAGCAATCACTGTAGACATGTTGATTAGCTGCTCAGCATAATCTTTATTCATTGGGAAAGCGCCCATCCACTGGTGATACACCAGGTTTATAGAGGCATCAGAACAGTCAATCTCCGCAGCATAATGCTTTGCCAGTTTCTTGATCACGGCTCCCATGACAATATCTTGATTCATTGAGCCTGTTTGTGAAAATGAAACAGAGAATGACTTAACACCCTCTTCCAGTGACAGCATCATTTCAAGTAACTGAATAACAATAGTAATACACGGAGGCACTAAGGTTGCGGTAAGCGGGCCAAATGACTCTCTGTTGATAGGTTCATTAAGCTCTGAATAATTGGCACACACTCGCTCAACATACTTCCAATACAAAAAGGCCTTGTCTAAAGGAAAGTTCTTGGAATAAGGCAATAGATAGGTTATTGGCCCGCCTTCAATTTCAAAAATACCTGAAGCAATCGCTGTTTCAATAAGCAATCGGGCATCTGGTGTACCATGCCTTAAACTTACTGGTTTATTGAAGTGAGTAATCATCTTACGAGTTGTTCTATACCCATGATTAACAAGAGGGTAACCATTGAGCATATCCACATCATTTTCTTCGCTTAAGCGGAGCATTTTCTTTGCTGTGGCGTAATCATTAAGACGGGTGTTTGAATCAATTGTTAAGGGCAGCACATCTACATTTGCCTCAACAAAAAATTCATTAAGAGCAAATTGCTTTTTATAAGTAGGAAAGCCACCCCTAGGCTGAACAAGCATCTTATTTTTTGTTTTAAAATGATGCGATATAAAAAGATCTTTACTGGCGTTTTTAACAAACTCAGCGACCTCTGCAAAGTCGAAGGCATCAACATACTCATTGCTAAGAATGATCTTTCGTTCTTCTTGAAGCAAACTCATTATTTGTTTCTCTTTTGTATCTTTCTATCTTTAATAAAGACTTCTAGTGAATCAAGCCCTGTATTTAAATCAATCTGGTGGCAAACTAAATCAAACCCATAGTTTTTATATCGGGGCACAATATCTTCAGCATTACCGGTACCCACCACCAAATTGCCACCAATCATCATAATGAGGTCATCTAAGGTTTTGTATTTTGCTTTAAGCGATTTAACTTCTCGCCCCCACCCCTCGGCTTCACCATTCAGGGAAGAAATCAGAAGAACTTCTGCACCTGTTTCTACTGCAGCATCAAAGAACTCTTCTAAGTAAGTATTTACGCCCAAATTAAACACTTCAAAGCCTCTGGCCTGCAGAGAAAGATCAATTAGTCGATTAGCGACAACGTGGATATCATTGCCAACTACACCTGTAATTACCTTCATATATTTTTCTGCCTGCACGCCTGATTTATTAAAACGGTAATGATAGCAAAACTTTATGCAAAAAAACGACCTCATGGTGCTAGAATATTGGCTCAAACTAGGAAACAGGAAGCATTTATGGCATTTTTTACAGCAGACATCTGTGATGAGCACAGTGACAAGGTATTTGTGCTTGGGACTGGATACAAAAACTATGGCGGTGCAGATCGATGCGAAGGTCAAATAGTCACGATAAAATTAGATAAAAACAACTCAGATCTAATTACGCTACTAAGAGACGAGGATGGCACAGGGAAAATAGTCGTTGTTGATGTAGATGAAGCCTATTATGCCGTAGTGGGTGAAAACTTAATGAAATTTGCTCACCAGAACAGCTACGCGGGCATCATCATTAATGGTTACATCAGAGATACATTTCAAATAAAAGATATTCCTGTTGCTTTATTTGCGCTTGGCACATGCTCACGAAAATATATCCCTGTGACCTCAGGTGAAAGAAATACATCTCTATCTTTTGGAGGGGTTAACTTTAATAACGGTGACTATCTTTACGCCGATACAGATGGTGTAATCGTTACAGCCGAAAAAATCGTATAGATAAAAATAGAAAACCCGCAATAATTATGATTATTGCGGGCTTTTTTATTACTTAAAAATGGCGACTAATAAAACTATTAAAGCACCTTAGCAATTGATTGACTTAAGTAATCAATATTATTTGGCGATATGCCAGCAACATTTATTCGACTAGAACCAACCACATAAATACCAAACTCATCTTGTAAGCGCTGTATCTGGTCTTTATCTATTCCTAAAAATGAGAACATCCCATTTTGAGTAGTAATAAAGTTAAAGTCACGCGTCACACCATTTGCAGCCAGTTTTTCAACCAGCAATTGACGCATATCGCTAATGCGCTCACGCATCCCTGTTAGTTCTTCATGCCACTGAGTTGTAAGTTCTTCTGAGCTTAAAATGGTTTCTACAATAGCCGCCCCATGAGCGGGAGGCATAGAATAATTAACCCGAACCACCGTAAGCATAACCGAGTTCATAATATCAGCAGAGGCTGCATTTCTCCCAATAACAGAGCAAGCACCGATGCGATCACGATATAAACCAAAGTTCTTCGAGCATGAACTACAAATAATCATCTCTTCAACTTTGTCTGCCATTAACCTAAGGCCATAAGCATCAACATCCAGACCTTGACCAAACCCCTGATAGGCAATATCTACAACGGGCGTAAAACCAATTTCGTTTGCTAGCTCAGCAACTTGTTGCCATTGCTCTTTGTTTAAATCCATACCGCTAGGGTTATGACAGCAAGCATGCAACAACAGTGCATCGCCTTTGGGTATTTGCTTTAATGCTTCAAGCATTCCCGCAAAATCTAAACATTTATTTTCATAGTCATAGTAAGGGTAGGTTTTTACATTCAAGCCAGCCGCTTTAAATACGCCTTGATGATTTGCCCAAGTAGGATTACTAACCCAGATTGTCGCACCCGGCTTACACCTATTAATAAATTCACCCGCTATGCGCAAAGCGCCCGTACCACCAGGAGTAGAGATTGTGCGAACACGATTTTCACTAACAACCTTATGATCACCTAGAACCAATGTGGTTATTTTTTCATTAAATGACGCGGAACCAGCGGAGCCTAAATAAATTTTACTAGTTTCGTTTTCAACACGAAATTTTTCAGCAGCTTTTACGCAAGATAAAATCGGTGTAAGACCTGCTTCATCTTTATAAACACCAGGCCCCAGGTCAATTTTATTAGGGTTACTATCGGCTTTAAATTTAATGGACAAACCCAAAATAGGGTCTGCTGGAGGCTGCTGTAACTGTGAAAACATAATATTAAATACCTTTTTAATGGCTATGTTTAGTCAAACCAAACACTATAGGCTTCGCTGTTAACAATAAAGTAAACAATTATACATTATTTCAGGGCAGGAAAATTAAATTGTTGCATTTCAGCATGCTTTTGATAAATCTATTCTTTATATTTCCTATAGTCGAGAAAGCTTATAGGTGCTTAGGTTATGATCATCATTACTAAGTTCTACTTCAACAATCCCCTTTCGCTCTTTTAAAATCGTATTGGTTGGGTTGTTATATAAGGCCTTACGAAAACTTAAATAGTCTGTATCCTCAGCAACAATCTCTACATCTGTATGCTTTTGATATAATACACAAGCAAGCTTAAACAAGGCAGGCAATGTAAAGATTAAGGTATCACTTGCTATATGGACATCCCCAGAATAGTTATCAATCACTTTCACAAATTCCGAATCATCCTCAATAAATTTATTGAAAATATTATCAAGGACAAAGTGGTAAAGCTCTTTCATAATAAACACCGAGCATACTTTTAAAGTAATTTAATTATAGGATGTAATTGATTGGATACTTCAATTTCAAATGGAACACTAATTTGTTTCTCTATATATGCAGGATTAGCAATCAGCCTAGTTACCCAGAAGCACCCAGACAACATCAAAGTAAGCCTTTTTCTTTTATTTACCTTACTACTATCATCGGCAATATTTGAGCTTCTTAAGTTACCTGCAATGCCTTACGTTGCAGCTCTGTATTTTTCTTCTTTTATGCTTTCCCATAAAATAAATTTCATAAGAAAAACCTCATTATTTATCTTAATAGCCTTATCCCTCGCCTTCTCACTTCATTTAATACCAGGCTTTAAAAATGAAATAATTTTTTTAAGCCCTTCTTTTGGCTTATCAGAGCAACCTTATAAATTAAATGCCAATCTAGATAAAGCCCTTGCAGCTATAGCGATCATATTGGCAATGAGAAGCACTGTAAAATGGAAAACTTCCATCAAAGAACTTTATTTAATTCTTACAGCCATAACAATCTTCTTTACAGTAAGCATACTATTTGACGCAAAACCTGATCCAAAGCTTGGCGCATTCACGCTCGCATTTATTTTCTTCAACCTATCAGTAACATGCCTGGCTGAAGAGGTATTTTTTCGATTGATAATCCAAGATTGGCTTTTCAAATTTAGTAAAGGAGCTCTTAATGGATGGCTCGCTGTTTTTATTACAGCAGTAATATTTATGCTAGCGCACTTCCATACCGGGGTAGATGCAGATAAAAGACTATTTCTAATTTTTATAGCTGGAATACTCTACGGGGGGATTTACCTAAAAAATAAAAGCCTAGGTAGCGCAATAATTATGCATTTTGGAATAAACATAATTCACTTCAGTTTTTTTGCTTATCCTGCGACGTTTAATTAATTTCTTTAAATCGTAAAAGGAAGATTATAGCAGTGTTTTAGCTGAATTTTATCATCCAGAGAATAATGGCTAAAAGCCAATTAAGTTGGAGTATAAACGAGAAGATGTGATTACAGGAAGTGGTGGAGCCGGGATGATTTGCACGTCCGACCTCTCATTTATAAATAAATGAACGCTCTCCTAACTGAGCTA
>ENA-OSET01001085-OSET01001085.1-sediment-metagenome-genome-assembly--contig:-NODE-1085-length-28981-cov-4.417278_pt1 | contig 28981 bp, 27 predicted proteins | sample MGYA00237882_ERZ534229 | MGnify/ENA primary metagenome ERZ534229 (study PRJEB26408, sample SAMN06266212) | sediment metagenome | isolation source: Hudson Canyon methane seep mesocosm | place... | reverse complement strand
TCCGATCTGAACACAAGACCTAGCAAGGCTCCGGCGATGGAGGCCTTGTCCATCGTAACCATAACTCGCTCAGATGACAATCTTCCGCCGGCAATATTCGGGAAGATTGCGGCTATTGCGCATCCCACCGCGCAAAGTGTGGCCAACACCATCGATCCCACGACCACCTCTGCCATCGCGGCGTGGAACGTCGCTGCGCCGAACATTACTCACCACCTTCCGGTGGATTGTTCGGGTCTGCCACCCACTCCTCTTCAACTGGGTCCCACAACCATCCAGGATTCTCCTCGGACGGGACCAGCCTCGACCAGTAGTCGTCCGCAAGCTCTAGTCCCGGAGGCTCGGGCGGCGTCTCGACTGCTTCGACCTCTTCGGTGTGATCAAGTTCGGGGCGCCCCTCCCAAGGAGAGAGTCTAGCCTGCAGTGAGAGCAGGAATGCCATGACGAGTAGTCCGAAAGCGAGGGCTTGCATTCTCGCACCCCATATCTCACCATCGAAAGCGGCCGGCTCAGTGGCCACGGTCAACCACGGCTGAACTATCGAGAAGTCCCCGTTGGACGTGGTGACCTGATACTGAATCCTAGTGTCACCAATGGTTGCCGGGAGCATTGCATGCCACTCGTCACCCTCGCCTGTGACCTCAGCGTCGTGTGGCACCCATTCTCCTTCTAACATCCATTGAACCGACACTGATGTTGTATTCCGCGTCCTAACCACAGTCGGTGAGTCATCGCCGGTCACTCTGGTTTCGGGGGTCCAGTCGAAAGCGAATCCGGGCAGATTTTCTGGCACGGGCTGGACATCCACTACGTATCCGCGAGTGAGTGCCGAATAGGCCCAATTATTGCTATTAGGGTTGGAGCCATGGTGAATCTCTGTGAGGATGGTCTGGATGCCGGACTGTTCGGGGGCCAGCATCACCCAAGTCAAGGTCACAGAGCCGCTGGGTGGAACAACGACCTCGACATAGTTGCGAGTGCCTCCGTTGGGGTCCTGCAAGATATTCCAACCGCGGTCCTCAGGATGATCGTCGTTGCCGCTGGCCGAACTCAGCAGGAACACTCCAAGCAGGCGGTTGCCTGACAAGCTCATCCCACTGGCCGTTACATGTACCGCCGTTGCAGTGCCCGAAAATGTGAGAGGGTCGACTGATATTGTCACGATTCCGTCGGACGGACTGCTGAGTGCCGGATCACCGTGGCACGAGCCTCCGCAGGTGTAGTCGCGGTTGGCATCGCCCTCACCGCCGGGGTTTGCCACGCTGGCGCTGGTGGCGAACAGCAGTGCGATGACGATTAGCACAGTGGTCCGGGAGCGCATCACGTTGACCTCCTGCGGCTCTCCGCCATTGTGATTCCAATGGCCGCTGCACCCAGAATCAACAACAACGCGGCAATCGGCAAAGCGAGAAATTTGGGTGAACCGGTAGGATCAGTATTGACTGATTCAGCGGCGGTTGTGGCATCGACGCTGACCATGTTCGCGCCTGAAACCCAAACCACCTCATGTCCGTCAACCATCGTCGTCACAGCATAGTAGAGTACTGTTGCAGCGGGAACTGTTCCGCTCCACGAGGTGTCGCTGGTAACTCCAACGGGAACCATATCGAGCGGTACAGGGTCCCCCCATGCTGGCTCAGTGTCGAGCGCTGTCAGCCCAACCACAGTTGTGATTGGGCTAGTGGAACTGTAGACTCGGTACTCCGAGGAAGCTCCGCTCCACGTGAGTATGACGGTCGAGCCATCGAGGGAAGCTGAGAGTTCTGAAACCGAGTTGACCGAGCCTAGGATCACTTCGTTCTCCAGTGTGTCAGAATCGCCTAGATCATCTATCACAGTTAGTGCGACCGTGTGCACTCCTCCGGGGAGAAGCACGTCAATTACTGGCCCGGACAAACTGACACCGTTGACAGTCCAGAACCAAGTCACTACCTCTCCATCCGAATCTGTGGATGCGGTTCCATCGAAGCTCATCATAGCTCCCGGAACCAGCGGTTCGGGCGATGTCGCCCACGAAGCGGAGGGAGGGAGGTTTGCGATTGTTACCTCTTTGGAGGATGATGAGGTTAGACCCCATGGATCGCTTGCGATGACCATAACGCTCCAAGTCTGACCGGGCTCAAGTCTCGACGAGGGGACCACTGGCTGGCTGTCGAGGTCAGGCACATGGAAGCCGTTCCTAGACCACTGGTAGTCGAACAGAACCATCTCCTCGTCGGGGTCCTCAGAAGTAGCCTGCACCACTAGGTCGTGAACAGAGTCGGGGACCCCTAGTTCGGACGAACCGAAGTCTCCTCCTAACATTATCTCGGGCGCGCCAGGAGGGGCGTTCTGAATTGTGCGGGCATTCGTCTTCATCGATGACCCAAGGCCCTCTCCATCGCCGGGGATGACCTGTACCGACCAGTGCTGGTCCCTAATTGTCTCAGAGGCGGGGACCGTTACCATGTCATCGTAGTCATTGACCCACTCCCCGTTGACCCACCAGCGGATTTCGCTATTCGACTCTGCGTCACCGTCAATATCGCTCTGCTCCCAAGATACTGTCAGGTTCATCGTGGTAATCAGATCCCCCTCAGGGAGCATCGAGATTGAGGTCACCACAGGGGGCGTGTTCTGTATAACGACCGTGCTAGTAGTTATCCATTCGGACCATATCAGTCCGTCGGAGACCCTGACCTCAGCCAACCAAGATTCGCCTTTCGAAGTAGCTTCGGGTGGAACCCAGTTCAAGTCGTTGTAAGCAGATATCTGGATCCCGTCCCTGAGCCATCTAATCTCAGTCGCTTCCTTGGGGTCTCCATCAGGGTCGCTGTACCCCACGATGACCTGCAGGGCATCGGTGGTCACGGCGTTGCTTGAGGGTGTGATGTATGCTGTAACCAAAGGTTGCAAATTCGAAGAACCGATGACTAACACAGGTGTCCAGACGGTGTCACCGTAATCGGTCCCGTCATGAGGCTTCACCGAGGCCTGCCACTCGTCCCCTGATCTCGTCCACAGGCTCGATACGGAGGTTGAGCCATCCAGTTCCGGTATCATCCCACCATCGAGGTACCACTGGATGACAGTGTTCTGCTGGGTGTTACCATCGAGGTCGAAGTACTCGTAGTCGAGACTGAGGTCGTCATTGTCCAGAGGATCTGTTGGAGATAGTTCGAGAGTTCTCGCAACCGGCAATGTGTTGCCAATGGTCACTGGGTCGAGCATCACAGGCTCGCCGTCTTGGTTTACGTCAGAGGGAGTGACCTCGACCTGCCATTGCTGCCCCCTTCCAATCCAGCTGTTTGGCACATCGGTCAGATCATCTATCGATGAGACTCTGAGTCCGTCTCGCCACCACTTGATCAGCGTGCCCTGCTCGGAGTCGCCGTCGGCGTCGTGGTAGTCGTAAGAAACACCCAGCCCGGTGCCCTTGGTCGGACTGGTCGGGACGTAGGTGACGTTGGAGGCCACCGGTGGAGTGTCGCCGCCGCCGGCCTCGCCCAGAGTCCACGCCCCCATGCCCCATGTGTCACCCGAGTTCTGGCCGTTGCCGTTGGCGTAAAGCACGGCGACGGTGAAATCAACGTCGCCGGTGCCTGCAGCTGGGGCGACCCAGTCTGCGGTCCACGAGCGGGCGGCATCGCTGCTGTGGGTCAGCTCGCCGTTCGCGAGTTGCACGTAGGCGCCCAAGTTCGTCCAACTCCCCGCGCTCACATCAAAGTTGAATCCTCCATCGCCGGAGACATGGGGGCCACCATCCCATTGCAGGGAGTAGGTCGCACCTGGGGTGTAGCCACCCGCGCCGAAGGGGAGTCCGCTTATGGACGCAGAAAGACTTCCCGAATTCGAGTGGCATGTGCAGCCAGAGACCGACTTGCCAGTCATCCCTGTAGACTGAGAGTAAACAGATTGCGAGAGGGACACTAAGAACAGAAGAACCAGTAGCACAGCGAGGCGACGGCTGCGCTCCATACCCTGCACAGGTTGGCCCGGCTGAATAAGTTCGCGGCGAGCGGAATTTTGCTTTCCGCTGCATTGATGGATGAAAGGCAGGTGGCCGGAGCATGCGCACCGTAGAGAGCATAGCGATAATCGGGGCGGGAAACATGGGCTCCGGGATCGCCCAGAAGAGCGCTCAGGAGCACTTCGAGGTCCAGATGGTCGACCGCGAGCAGCAGTGGGTCGACAGAGGCCAACAGATAATCTCAGACTTCCTCGATGAGGCAGTGGAGAGGAGGATCTTCTCGCCAGCCCAAATCGAGGGCATCAGGAGTCGTATCACAGGAGTTACCGGGACTGAAAATGTCGCGTCGGACACCGACCTAGTCATCGAAGCAGTGTTCGAGGACTTCGACATCAAGACCGAGGTATTCGGCATCCTGGACAAGGTCTGCGACGAGCATACCATCCTAGCCAGCAACACCTCGTCCCTCTCCGTAAACGGCCTGGCCGATGCCGTCGGCAGGCCAGATCGCTTCGTTGGACTGCACTTCTTCTACCACCCGGCCAAGAACAGGCTGATTGAGGTCATCCCCGCCAAGACCACTTCGTCAGAGACTCTGGCCGCAGTGGAGCAGTATTGCAAGGCCATGGGCAAGGTCGTCATCGTTTGCAGAGACAGGCCGGGCTTCGTCGTCAACCGCTTCTTCGTGCCGTGGCTGAACGAGGCCTGCAGGCTGCTCGAAGAGGGCGTTGGCTCGACTGCTCAGATTGATGCGGTGGCTCGCGACGCGTTCCGCATCGGTCTCGGACCGTTCGCGCTGATGAACCTGACAGGCTCTCCGATTGCACTGCACGCCACGGACTACCTAGCCGAGCAACTGGACACGCCGCGCTACTTGGCCACACATAGCCTGCGCGACCTCGTCGCAGAAGGCAGGACATGGGAGATTGGAGAGGACGGAGGGTGTAGCGAAGAAGCTGCTGCGGTAATCCGCGAGCGTCTGCTCGGACAGGTCTTTGCCGTCTCATCCCAGATAGTGGACGAGGGTATCTGCTCGATGGAGGATGTCGACCGAGGCGCCAAGGTCGGTCTGCGCTGGGCGCGCGGGCCGTTCGAGCTCGCCAACCGCATAGGTGTGGGCGAGGCTGTGCGTATGGCATCTACATACGCCAAAGAGGCGGGGTTGGAATTACCTAGTTGGTTCGCTGACAGGAAGGAGCCGTTCGAGTTCTCGTACATCGACGTCGGAGTCGAAGACGGCATCGCCACGGTGCGCATAAACAGGCCCGAGGCGATGAACGCGCTGAACGTAACTGTGGTGTCACAGCTTGGAGAAGCGTTGGACAGGCTGAACGCCCGCAACGATGTCACCACAATCGTATTGGAAGGAGCGGGCAAGGCCTTCGTCGCCGGCGCGGACGTGAAATTCTTCGTTGACAAGATTCGTGCCGACGCGATTCAAGACATTTACGACTTCACCGCTCACGGTCACGCGGTTCTGGGCAAGCTGGAGAACAGTCAGAAGACCACAATTGCGCTGACTACCGGACTGGCGCTTGGAGGCGGGCTTGAGTTGGCTCTAGCATGCGACTACAGGGTCGGCACCCGCCGCACCCAGTTCAGGTTCCCAGAAACCGGTATCGGGATTTACCCCGGGCTCGGGGGCACCCAGAGGACCCCGCGTATCTGCGGTCTCGAGTGCGCTCGCTACGCAGTGCTCGCGGGCAACTTCCTCGATGCGGCGACCGCCGAGGCACTCGGTCTGCTGACCCATCTGGTCGAGCCCTCGCAAGTCGAGGCCACCGTGGCTTCGATAGCATCTGCAGGCAAGCCCGAGGATAAGTACCCTGGTCGCCCGGCTGATTCAGAGAACGCCACGGTCGCCTTCGCGACATCGTTCTACTCGGACGACAACATGTCCTCACTGATGTCCGGGGAGGTTCCGGATGGTTTCGACATCGCGGACAAAGCAGCCTCTAGGCAGCTCAAGTCGCTGTCCCGGGCCGCGCCAATCGCACTCTCGATGGCTAACGATTTGCTCGACGCATCTGCTGATTCGGATCTCAAGGCTGGCCTAGAGGGCGAGCTTGAGGGGCTGGATGGGATTTTCGGGACCACGGACGCCCTCGAGGGCCTGAGCGCGCTGATTGAAGGCCGTAGACCCAATTACACCAATGCATGAGAACTCTGAATACGGGAGGCTCTGCTGGACCGGCATGGCATACGGGTGTCCGCATTGTGGTTGGGCTGGTGACGACCCGATGGAGGCGCGGAGCGTAGAAGATACTCCTGTCGGATACGGCGGTTCTGGTGCTGGTGGTACTGGAGGAGGGGGGCCTTCCCCAGGTTTCGTAGTCATGGAGAAGAAGCATGTCACCAAGATCTACTGCCCGGACTGCCACAGATCATTGCCCAAGTCTCAGCAGCCCAAGATTAGTATGACATCGGGGCAGTACGAACAGAGTCTAGGAAGAATTGTTCTATTCCTAGTACTCACTGTAGTTGGATATATCCTACTTACTTGAGATGCAGCTAGTTCCTAGGAGATTGCTCCCAAGCAGGTGCCCGGTAGTTCGCAATCGCAGCGTAGAGCGCTGCCCTCATACTGAGCCTCGGCACCTCAACTATCTCATCGCCATCGCCTATCGTCTCATCTAACCAATTCTCCAATAATCTATCCATGTGGTTTCCTCCTGCTACTTAGTGCAGTTTACACATCAATCATCCAATTCCTGTATATCAACCGCGAAGTATTCACGATTACACTGAGGTGCATTTTATACACTAGATGGGTCCTGCACAACCTGTTACCAATGTCACGTGGTCCCTTGCGAATTTCCCCCTCAGACCTCAAGATGATTCGTGAGGCAATCTCCGAAGTGGAGGAAAGTGGCGCGATGATTCGTAGGTCGTTCGGGAAATACAACGACGACGACTTCGATATTGGTTGGGAGGTCGATGCTGCCGTAGACGCGTTCTCGATCTTCAGCTCGAAGTGGACCATCGAAATCCTAGCGACTCTGTATATCGCTGGCGACCGTCGCTTCAACGAGATGAGGAAACTTCTGCACGGCATCAGCAGCAGGACCCTCTCGGACAAGTTGACCACCTGCGTTCAGAACGGACTTGTGAACAGAGTGGTCGATGACGGACCGCCAATCCGAGTCATCTACCGCCTCACCGAGCATGGTCGAGAGGCTGGCAGGTTGCTAAGTCCACTGGTCGCTTACATGAAACTGTATCAGGGCAAGGTCGTCGGATCCAAGTGAGTATGCATACCGAGCATGCCCTGCACAACCAACCGTATGCTTCAAAGGTCGTACGACGACGAAAGGTGTCATGGCACTGATTGAGCAGTGGCGCAGTACGCGTCCTTGGTTCGTTGACGGACTTGCCGCGATAGCCGGAGGGGCACTGGGCCTTGCCGGCCTTCTGCCGTTAATCGCGCCTGCTGCTCAGGGCACTCTAGCAGCGCCCAGAGACCACTCTTGGGAGCACCCACTTAGGAAGCGCATTCTCAACACCCTTGAGCGTTCTCCTGGAATTCACTTCCGTGAGTTACAGCGCCAGTTGGACGCTGCCAACGGCACCCTTCGCCACCACCTCAGTGTGCTTGTGAACGAATCTTCGGTGACCACTATGCCCGTAAATGGGAGGACCTGTTACTATGCTGGAGCGCCCTCACAGGTAGAGATTCTCGCCGGGACTGGTGTGACCGATCAGAGCCGTGCAGCTGAGATGCTTCCAGTCGGGCTGTCAACCGTGCAGCGCAAAGTAATCGCCAGGTTGTCTAAGACTCCTGAACCGGTCTCGCAGGCTCAACTAGCGCGCGACCTCGGTAGGTCTCGTGCCTCGGTGCACTCAGCGATAGGAGTACTGCGTCAGCGCGGCATACTGTGCCCAGCCAGACTGGCTCTGGCGCCACACATGTCCGGGCTGCAGACCTCTGAGGTCGACTACCCGTGGTTGGACGTTCGCGTCGAATACGCCTGAGTCCATACCGAAGACTGGCCAAGCCTCTTGAGCCTAGGAATGCGCGCGGAGCGCGCATGTTCAGAGTCAGGCTGTCCGAATCACCGATGCCGACGGGTAGCAAGGACCCGGATGTCCTGCTGGCCTGGCTGCTCGATTCGATGGGGATGGTCAGGCGCAAGACGGAGGGGGCTAGCGTCGAGGACGAGCAGGGCGCACTGCACAGACTGTTGCGCGAGACAGTGTTGATTGATCCTCTCAGAGGTTGGGACGCCAGAGCACTGGGAGACTCCAGCGGCCTGTCTCAAACCGGCGTCCACCACCAACTCGTCAAACTAAGGGAGTCCGGACTGCTGGCCGCCGACACTGAGGGGCGCTGGCACATCCACGTTCTCAGAGGGGGCTCAGTTAGTGCGGCTATCGAGCTGGTCTCGGTCCAGGCTAGAGCGATTCTGGACCTGCGCCTATCCGAGCTAGCCGAAGTCATCTCCGAGTCTGACGACAGGATGGTCGCCTCTAGCGAGGATGATGAGATGGCATTCCGCATCGAAGTGGCCGAACCAGGTGTCATCACGGAAGGCGAGGACTGGTTCGATGCGCTGGTACGTGACCTCGGACTGAGCGGTGAGCGAGCCAAGCCAGGTGACAGGTTGTCGCGCAACCTACTCGAGGAGCTGTTGTCAAGCAATAGGGCCGTCACACTGCTCGCTCTGGCCGACAAGTGCGACGACTCTCGGGCCCGTGTTCAGAGATCGATTGAGCGCATGCGGGCTGCGGGCGTCGTCGAGCGTGTGCCAATGCTGGATCGAATAGCCCAAGACGTGTACGGTGGCCTGATGCGGCAGTACGATGCGCGAGGCGAAGAGTGGTTGATGACAAGGGGAGGGATAGGCAGACTGGACGATTCCGTCTCGAAAGCTCTAATCTCTGGTGTCAAAAAGAAGTCGCTGAACATCGAGAAGGTGCAGAAGATACTGGATCCGGTGCCGGTGGATTCCCAGAAAATACTGCTCAACACCCTCGGAGGCAGGATGCCTTACGGATTCAGAATCGCCGGCAGGGACGGAGATGCAGTGAAGGAGAAGGTGATGCGTCGGGTCGAGAAGACGCTGCGTCGGATGAGGACTGTTGCTCAGCGGCTCGATGAGGCTCTGGCGTAGTCAGCCGGCGTGCTGTTCCAAAGTCTCTAGAGCGACTATCTGAAGCGTCTCCTCGTGTGTTGCCTCCAGCACGATGGGGCATGCCACCCCTGCTTCGGTTGCATCCTGCCACGTCTGGGCACATACGCACCACCTGTCTCCAGCCTTCAGTCCGGGGAAGTTGAACTCTGGTGCAGGGGTGATGAGATCGTTTCCCTGCTGCCGAGCGAACTCGAGAAATTCATCTGTGAGTAAACAGCATACCGTGTGCAGCCCCCTGTCACTGCGATCAGTATTGCAGCAGCCGTCTCTGAACCAACCTGTGAGGGGTTCAGTTGAGCAGGGTTGGAGATTCTCTCCGAGCACATTAAACGAGGGAAACACGTTTCCCGCATCGGACAGGCTCTGATTAACTCGCCTATCAGGCAGCCACTGTATGAGGATCAGAAAGCGTCTCCAAATATTCGGTGACCCTGCTTCCAAGTTCAGTTTGGTCTAGTATGGAGTGGAGGTTGACCCTCATGGCTGAGGCACCTGGCAGCCCCTTGGTGAAAGATACCGCGTGCCGCTTGAGGTTCTTGTTCATCTGCGTGGGATATACCTCATCACTCAGTTCGAGGTATCGCTCCCAACACCAGAGTCGGGCCACTGCGGGGTCGTCGGATCCCCATGGAGGATTCTGGTCGTGCCAGCCCATATCGCGCTTAATCTCATGGAACACTGTTGGCCTACCTATGGCTCCGCGTCCGATCATCAGGCCGGCTGCACCGGTAGCCTCGAGGCATGCTGCAGCGGTGGTCGCGTCAACCACATCGCCATTGGCGATGACTGGTATGTCGACAGCTTCCACGATATCACGAATCTGCTGCCAGTCGGCCTCACCAGAGTACCTCTGGCGCAGTGTGCGACCGTGCACGCAGATTCGCTCGATACCCTCAGCCTCCAGCCGCTGCGCAACCTCTAGGGCCGTGTTGGGCCCACCACCGGTGCCGAGTCTCACCTTGACAGTAATTGGTACCTCGGCCACATTGAGACATGCCCTCACCATGTCTACGACCCTGTCTGGATCCCTGAGAAGGGCGGCCCCAGCGTCGTTGCGGCAGACCTTAGGAGCTGGACAGCCGAAGTTGATATCGATGACGTCGGCCCTGTCCTGCAGCAATTCGACGGTCTCGACCATCTCTGAGGTAATCCCACCGAATATCTGTGGGATGAATGGCTTCTCGCGCGGATCGGTTTCGACCTTGAGCCATGAGTGCGTGTTGCGCCTAGTCAGACCCGAAGCGGCAGTGAACTCAGTGACGGTAACATCAGCACCGCACTCGCGCGCGAGAAGCCTGTAGGCAAGATCGGTGACCCCTGCCATAGGGGCGAGGAACAGCGGCACGGGCTCATTGGGCACGAGCGGCGGTTCGGTAACCCCTCTATGAGGCCGTCGAGGCCTCAGAAGGTAGATTCCCAGTCATCGACGCTCTGGGAGCGTTCCCAGTCAGCGTCGGATATGGACTTCCCAATCTTGAGAATCTCTCGGGCCAGCAGCCAGTAGACAAGAGCTAGTGAGCGTCGTCCCTTGTTGTTGGCAGGCAAAACCAGATCGACGTTGCGCAGCATGTTATTGGCATCACAGATGCCGACCACCGGCAGGCCCGAGCTAACAGCCTCCGACAAGGCCTGGGCGTCTGCAGCCGGGTCGGTGACGAGAATCACTTCGGGCTCGATGTAGGTCCTTAGACGTGAATTGGTCAGTGTACCTGGGATAAAACGCCCTACGATGCGCATCGCGCCGATGTTGTCAGCGAACTTGCGAGCCGGGCGCTGACCGTACTGCCGGGCGCTCACGACGAGAATCCTCGCAGGGTCGAATCGAGATAGGAACTTGGCCACTACTCGGATGCGCGAATCGGTCTCGTGGACGTCTATCAGATGCAGCCCGCTTGAGTCCTGACGCAAGGTGTCTAGGAACTTCTTCATGTCCGCAGATTTCTGATTAGTCCCTATGTGCACTGCATGCTGTTCGTACACATCATGCGGTACGAGAAGGGCTAGACTCTCATCCAAGTTGAATCCTCAGCGTCGCGGCGACCTGCCCTCGACTCATAAGCGCTACGCATCTCACTATAGAGGCCAGAGGCTAGTCCAGTTCAGTCAAGTAGGTGCATTCTCCGCTCTCATGCACCTCATCAAAGCGCACGCACGGGCGGGTGATGGTCAGATAAACGTCGAAATGATCGTGGAACGATAACTGCTCTATCGGTGCAGTGATACCATATCCACGGGCCTCAATCTCGAAGGTCCACTTGCCCTCTACGAAGGTGCCGTTGCCTATGGAGAATCGTGTCTGCGGGTAGTCGCTACTAGTCTCAATTTCCCAGAACGGATCTCCGCCGGCCTCCTTGACACCGGGCTCATACAGGCGCACCTCGACATATCGCAGCTCGTTGGTCTGGTTGCCAATGACTTCCTCAATCTGAGACGACCACGGGAACTGCGCACGGAAGTTAATGACAAGCATGGTGACGCTCTCGTCGAACTGAATCAGTTCCTCTCTCTCGTACGGGTCAGCCGCCTCCAATCCTGACGAGTAGAAAGTGTGGTCCCAGCCAAAGGTCTCCTCCTTCTCGATTGTCAGCGGCGGCTCCCTCCATGTCTCCATGACCTCTCTCTGGGCGGCCAGCCCAAGACATCCGCTGGTCAGTGTAGAGGCAAGCAGGATTGCTATGATGGAAACCGCAGTGCTGCTACGCTTCATCGTCAATCGGAAACGACAGCCTATCTTCAATCCGCGTGTCGTTTGTTGGCTCTGTGAGCCCCATATTGGACTTATGGACGTCTGCCGGTTACTCTTCCTCGGAGACTGCGCGGGGCTCGTGGACTTCCCTGAATACCACCACTCCGACCCCGATGTGGTCCCTCAGGGTACGTACGAGGCTGAACTTGGCAAAGGCCCAGTTCTGGTCGTAGGCGATGGCCTCAGGAGTGGTGACGGTCAAATCATCACCATCGAAGTCGATCTCGAAGTCGTCGCGGCCGGTGTTCATGTTGAGCAGTGTCTCGACCTTCTCGGTGCGGTCCTCGACTACCTTCGTGATTCGGTAGTCGTAGCGAAGGGTTACGCCGGCCAGCGGGTGGTTGTAGTCTATCCTCGCGCGCCCGGCGCTGAGGAACTGAAGGATACCTGTGCGACCACCAATCTCGACCTGTGCGCCGATGCCGAGCATCTCAGGGTCTTTCACGCTGCGCAGCAGGACGTTCTGGCTGATGGTCTCGACGAGGCTCGCATCACGCTCGCCGTAGGCCTCGGCGGCCTCAATGTCGAAGTTGTAGTCCGTCTCAGCCTCAGCCTCGGACAGATGAGCCTCGAATCCGGGAATCAGTCGGCCGTCGCCAATCACGGTAACCATGGGGGAGTAAGTTCGGGTCTCGTCGTGGACGTCGTGCTCCTTGGCAGCCTCCTCGCGAGTCGTCTCGATGAGCTTCTCTGTCTCCGCATTGAAGAGATCGTAATCGATGTGAACTATCGTTCCGTCGTCCATTGGTAGGCCTCCTAGGCGACCCGCCGACCGGCTCCCCCTTTTTCATACAAACGGTATCACCGAAGGTGATATTTCTCTCGCTTCTAGTGCTCTGCAGAGCGGTCACTAGAGGCAAGGGCCAGAGCCCCACCAAGCATCACTAGAACCCACCCCGCCCAGACCAAGTGGCTTCCCCTCAGACTGTGTACGGTGATCCTGACGGTCTCGACTTCATCGGTCCCACCAAGAATCATCGAACTCAGCAGATCGTTGGACTGAAAGATGTCCAGAATCACGATTGTGTCGCCTGTCAGGGTGGTCATCCTGTCAACCTCCGAACGCGAATTAACTGCTCCGCTTGGAGAGTCGAATCGCAGCATCCCCGGCCTCAAAGTGTCAATGAGATTGCCGTCTCGCCTTACTTCGACTAACACTCCAACGAAGCCGTCACCGACGGCGAAGTCGTAGGCCTCGTCTTCTGCAGAAATCAATTCAGTTCCGACAAATACCAGCTCGTAGCCGTCATGCTCGACCGGCTGGTCCCGCTCCAGAGTTACTAGGTGAGAGGGATCCGAGCGGTCGACAAGGGTAGTAGTCAGGACGTGTCCAACCAGCAGCAGGAGGATGCCGAGGTGTGCTAGGTGCGAGGCCAGCAGTCTCGTACGGGCGGCGTTGCGATTGCCTAGGCCGCCCTCCCTAAGCTTAGGCAGAGTGGTACTCGCGGTGCGCCATGCCTGCTGTGCGGTCGATGGTAGGGCGAAGATTAGCCAAGTCAACAAGAACAGAGCAACTGCGCCTCTGGTAATGCCATTTGTGAATATTAAACCGGGGTCTCCGGGGAGGGAGAACTGATCGGCGGCGCTCGCGAGGGCGATGGAGACCAGCAGTACTACTCCAACCATTGAGGTGCCTGCCTCAGGTGTAATCGAGCGACCCCAAGCATACAGTGTCAGGCCGACGGCGAGAAGCCCGATGAGTGGGGCGCCATAGAACTCGTGGGCCTGGAGGCTGGAGCCGTCTATCTCTATGGTCAGCAGCAGCCATGTCAGGAGTAGAAAGGCCGTGCCGCCATACCACGGCACCATCCTAGCGACGCGGGTCCGTGCCGAGGAGTCGGAAATAGGCAGCAGGGCTCCCTCGAACTCGCCCTCATCCTCGGGAGATAGAAGCCACGGGACGAGGAACGGGACCAGTCCTGCGACCGCCTGCTGGATCTCGGAAATCCAGAGCCAACTGGAGAATAGCATCAGAAGGATGCCCATCGCGATCCAGTGCATCGGAGGATGTATGGAGTCGCCGTGCACGATTAGCAGCAGCAGGACGAGTCCGACTGCGAAGACCGCGGTCGATCCAATCCAGTATGCGGCAGCGCAGAAGAATAGTAGCAGGGCTATGGCGAGCTGCGGTCTAGCCGCTAGCATGGTAGTTCCACCAGAGGCAACTACTGCGAGGTGCTGCTGCTGTCGCAGGTGCGCGTACGCGAAGTAGAATAGAATCACTATTATCACCAAGTAGGAGGTGACCTCCATTCCTACTGGACTGAAATCGGCTATGTCGAGGACGCGAAGGTATGGGTCGTCGGCTAGCGTGCCCTCGCCGTCCGCCACGAAGGCATGGACCGAGGCCCAGACGCCATTTGCTCGCGTCACTAGGGTGGCGTGGAAGGCAAGCGCTCCAGCAAGCAGACCGACGGCGGGCGCAGCCGAGACTGCGCTGGAGCCAGGCTTGGCTCGAACATGTACTACGAGAAGTAGCGCGAGCCACGGCAGAATCGAGCCGGTCTCGACAGGATCCCAAGCCCAGTATCCTCCCCAATCGAGCACCGTGTATGCCCACAGACCACCGAGCCCGATGCCAATGCTCCCTAGCACGAAGCCGGCGCGTGCCCAGTGTAGCTGGGCGGCGTGGACTGATTCGGCTGTATCGCGCCTAATCACCCCGGCTAGGGCTACGCTGGCAGTGGCCAGACACAGAGCGTAGTACGAGAACACGATTGGAGGGTGTATGACCATCAGATCGGTCTGGAGGAGCGGGTGTAGCTCGCCTTGTCCGCCTGTGGCCGCAGCGAACGGGTCGAGCAGCCATGAAAGAATCACTAGCGCGGCTACCCAGCCGTGCATGATTCTGACTTCAAGCGGCGCTGACTCGTCATCTCTGGCCATGAACCAGGTCACTACCGCCAGTATGGCAGCCCATAGGAGAAGAGGTCCTGCCCTGCCACCCCAAACAGATGAGATTCGATATAACAGAGGTAGTTCGTTACCACCGTAGCGAGAGACTAGGTCGAGTGAGGAGGCATCGAGTACGAAAGCTCCGACCAACAGTGCAAACGGGGAGATCTGTGCGGCCATCGTGACATTGCGGACGATTGAGTCGCCTGCCTTCTCAGGTCGCGCAATCTGATGCAGGCTGGTCAGTAGCGCGAGCGCGAGTAGCGCAAACCCAAATCCGGAGAGTACGGAATCACCACCCGTAATACCTAGCTCTGCTGTAGCCGAATGCCAGCATCGCAGGTACGATTTTCTTGAAGTATAGTCCAGGGCGGCGGAACAGCAGCCTCAGCCCTACCATCGCCTTCCCACTAACTCCCATGTCCCCCATCTCGTCGGGGAAGCAACGAGCCATTACCGACATTTCGTCGTCTGACAAGTCAAACAGCGCGTTCTTGCCGCGCAGTATCTTGTCGTACGGCGGGAACTCGTCCTTCCACAGCCTCGAATACACGGATAGTCGCTGGGCGCTGAGGTCACCTTCTGCGATAGCCGCGGCGGCTGTGTCAGCAGCGTAAACCGCTGACTTCAGAGCTAGGTGTGAGCCGCCTTCGAAGAGCGGTGAAGTGAAGCCTGCGGCATCGCCGATAAGCATCAGTCCGTCATAGTGGGTGTTATCGAATGGCCCGGAAATTGGGATGGTCCCTCCGAAAGCAGGGTTGCCCTTCTCCTTCCAGGGCGGAGGAACCTGCTCGAGTTCCTTGAAGTGAGTGATATCAATGAACTCGTCGAGTGCCTTCTTGGTCCGGGGCCTGTCCTCGGTGACCAGCCCTACGTTGGCGCGACCGTCGCATTTGGGAATCATCCACAGGTAGCCCTTCTCGGCGTACTTTGGCCAGATGTAGAAGTCTAGGTAGCCGTCTGTCGGCACCTCGAGCATCTCATATTGCATACCGGCCACGACCTTGCCCATCTCGTTGAGCGGTTTCTCGTCCGTGGGCCTGACTATCTTCGAACAGACAGCGGCGACCCCCGAGGCGTCAATTACGACCTTGGTCTGAATCGGGAACTCATCTCCCTTGCCGTCGCACATCCAGCCTGCAAAGCGGCCGTCCTCCTCCACCCTCTCCATCGAAGTTAGTTTGTGACTGAGGTGCATGCTGGCCCCGGCTTCGATGGCCTCTTCTGCTATCCACCTCTCAAACAGATGTTTCTCGAGGACGTATCCCTCCTCCGTCAGGCATTTCTCGGTGCCATCCGGGAATATTACCCTGATTCCATGCACCCTGAGGCTAATGACGTGCTCTGGCAGTTTTAGATTGAGATTCTCACAAGCAATATCAGAGATGCACTCTCCGCAATGAACCGGGGTCCCTATTGCCGGATGATCCTCGATTATCATCGTCGAGAGTCCCTTGCGAGCGCACTGCAGAGCGGCGTTTCCACCGCCAGGGCCAGCTCCAACAACTAAGACATCGCAGGTGCTCACAGCGTCGCCCATGGTACGTCGGAAGGTCCGATATCAAAGAAACCGTCGGTCGCGCCATCTACGATGGCGAGCGAACCTTCTCATTCTGTGAGCGCTCCGCCGGCTCATGGTCTGGAGGAAACTCTCCCGATACGTCGGGTCCCTAGAGGAGTCCGGCGATATTCTGCGTATCCCCGATCCGGTGGATGTAGAACTGGAGGCGGGCTGCTTCGCTGACCGACTTGTGAAGCGAGGAGGTCCTGCAATAAAATTCGAGCAGCCTCGCTTGCCAGACGGCAGCATCAGCAAGTTTCCACTGCTGATGAACCTGTATGGAACGAGGGAGCGGACCTGCAAGGCGCTCGGTGTTGAGGAGCCGCGGCAGGTAGGTGAGGGCATGGTCGCCCTGATGAAACCCGACATCGGTGGCATACTCAAGGCGCCATGGACAGGGATAGGCCTTGCCAGGCAAGGCATGGCGATGGCGCCACGCAAAGTATCGAGAGGGGCCTGTCAGCAGGTAGTCATGGAGGAACCCGACGTCACTAGGCTGCCTATACCGAGAACTTGGCCGGAAGATGCTGGGCCTTTCATGACGCTCCCACTGGTTGTCACCGCTGATCCTGAGACCGGCGTGCACAACATGGGCATGTACCGCAGCCAGGTGTTCGGCCCCACCGAGGTGGGTCTTCATTGGCAGACCCACAAACACGGTGCCGACCACGCTGACGCGTCCACGAACAGAATGCCAGTGGCAATATGTCTGGGCGGTCCTCCCGAGCTGACCTTTAGCGCCATCTCCCCATTGCCGGACAACTTAACCGAGTATGAATTCGCAGGACTGCTCGCCAGAAAGAGGCTTTCGATAGTCAAGTGCGAGACCAGCGATCTCTGGGTGCCAGCCGAGTGCGATGTGGTCATAGAGGGTTACACTGTACCCGGAGAGACCAGACTTGAGGGGCCTTTTGGCGACCACTTCGGCTACTACTCACTGCCCGAGCCTTACCCGGTAATGCACGTCACACGGATCACCCATCGCAAGGATGCGATGATTCCCATGACCATCGTAGGGCTGCCTCCGATGGAGGATGGTTACCTTGGCGAGGCCGTCGGCGATGCTTTTCTGCCTGTGCTGAAATTCCAGCAACGTGATCTCGTCGATCTGTTCCTACCACTTGAGACCGGTTTCCACAACCTCGCCATCATGGCTTCCAAACAACGCTACCCAAGGCAAGCGCGCAAGACTGCACTGGGCCTGCTGGGAGCGGGGCAGCTGATGTTCCAGAAGGTCGTGATTGCCGTAGATGAGGGTCATCCGGTCAAGGATCTCGACGCTCTTCTCGATGTCCTCGACTACCGTGTCCATATCCCCGAGGATCTTATCTTCCTGAGAGGGATGGTTGCTGACACACTAGCTCACACTGCGCCATGGGACAACATTCACGACAAGCTGATTATCGATGCCACTACGACTCCGAAGGGAGATCCGCACTCCGAACTCCCCGAGCAGTTGGGTTGTTCCGACTCTCTAGAGATTTCTGCCTCAGCGGTGAAGGGTGTTGTCCAAGCCAGGATGTTACGCTCGTCGATGCTTGTGGTTACCACGAACATCGAAGGGAACCCGAAGCCCGAGAGCAGCATGGAAGAGCCCAGTGAAGAGGGTGCTGCGAGGCAGCGTGAGGTCATTCGTGGAATCAGCAAAGCGATTTGGTCGCTCGAGGCCGCACAGAATCTGCGCTGGCTTTTCATCACTGACGACGACGCCTACTTGGCCAGTGACGACTGGCGGCGTCGCCTGCTGTGGCAGCTTTTCTGCCGCTTTGACGTCGGACGTGATCTACACTTCGATGATTCAGGTGGCCGACTAGCTTGGGACGCCACCGCTCCAATCCCTTCGAACAAGGGTCCTCTGCCGGTCCGGCGCTGGCCCGGCGTCACACTACACGACCCCGAGGTCGCCGAGAGAGTCGATTCGTGGCTGGCCGAGGGGGGCTACTGATGGGATTCAGAGAAGTCCTTGAGTTCGTCAAGGTTGAGCACACACTGTTCTCACTTCCATTCGTGTTGATTGGTTTCGTGATTGCCGACAAGCAGTTTGAATCAGAGAGCATGGATTTGGTCTGGATTATCGTCGCAGCTATCGGTGCTAGGGGACTTGCGATGGCTCTTAACAGAATTATTGATCGAGATATAGATGCAGAAAACCCGCGTACTGCGACGAGGCATCTGCCTTCTGGAACAATGTCAATGCAGAGTGCGTGGATGCTGGCTGCAGCTTTCCTAGGAATACTTCTGTTTGCTGCATGGAGATTGAACGATGTTGCTCTTAAGATGGCATGGCTACCTGTCCTAGCATTCGTGATATACCCGTTTACAAAGAGAATATCGTGGATATGTCACTTCTGGATTGGATTTTGCCTAGCACTCGCTCCAGCAGGCGCATGGGTCGCCATCGCAGCGGATACACACGGCTGGGCGGCTATCACCGGAATGCTGGATGGGCATACGGATTTCCTGTGGTATCCGGAGATATTCTTCATCTCCTTGGGAGTAGCGCTTTGGATTACAGCATTCGACATCAACTACGCATCGATGGATCAGGATACGGATCGTAGGCAGGGGATACACTCGTTCCCTGCAAGCTATGGTCTTGAGGCAACTAGGAAACTGAGTGTGGCTCTGACCATTGGCTGGTTAGTGTGCTTCCTGCTAACAGGAATGCACGACTTCACCGACCAACGATCCTTGCGTTACACACTCTGGGTTCCTTCCGTGGTGCTAATGGCGCTGATTAACATCATCGTGATGACAAAGGGAGCTGAGGCTGCAACTGAGTCTGAAGAGGCGATGGGGATATTCCAGAGAACTCTCTTCCGTGCCTCGATGCTGACAGGATGGGCATTGCTAGTTAGTCTCACGTTCGTAGAGTATTACAACGATGGAATGACAGATTGAGGTCTTACGATGTTTCGACTGCACGCAGAGTACGAAACCGCCGGAGATCAGCAGCAGGCTATTGACCAGCTGGTCGAGCAGCTTGAAGCAGGTCAGGAGCGTTGTGTGCTGCTAGGTGTGACTGGTTCGGGCAAGACCTTCGCAATGGCCAAGGTCATCGAGAAGTTGCAAATCCCGACGCTTATCTTATCGCACAACAAGACTCTAGCTCGACAGTTATGGCAGGAGATGAGCGAATTGTTTCCCGAGAACGCGGTGGAGTATTTCGTCAGTTACTACGACTACTACCAGCCCGAGGCATACATTCCCGGGCGCGACCTATACATCGACAAGGAACTGCAGATGAACGAGCGCATCGAGCAAGAGCGTTTCTCCACTGTGGCCTCTCTCGTCTCACGCCCCGATGTCATCACTGTGGGCACGGTCTCTATCATCTACGGACTGAACCCCCCTGAGGTATTCGAGCAGAACCACCTGAGGCTGGCTGTGGGCGACAAGGCGGACCCGCAGGACGTGGTCAGGCAGCTGGTCGGCCTACAGTACCGGCGCATTACCGGAGAGATTGTGCGCGGTGACATCCGCCTGCGCGGCGAAGTGCTCGATGTCTGGATGCCGAGCCGCGATGATCCGTTGCGCATCCGCTTCGGCTGGGACGGTATCGAGCGAATCCAGGTTTGTGAGGCGGTCTCATGGGAGCCGCTTGACGACTTCGAGGAGGCCTGGATTCACCCGCGCGAGTTCTACATGACCAGCGAGGAGCATTTCAATCAGGCTCTTGAGGACATCGAGGTCGAGCTCAATGACAGGCTGGAGTGGTTCAATTCCAATGATATGGAACTGGAGGCGCACAGGCAGGAGAAGCGCACTAGGTTCGACCTCGAGATGCTCGGCGAGATAGGCTCGTGCAAGGGCGTCGAGAACTACTCTATGCACTTCGACAGGAGGCAGCGTGGCGAGCGCTCGTACTGCCTGCTCGACTTCTTCTCTATGTGCGCTGAGAAATACCATGGAGGGGCGGAGAAGTACCTCGTAGTCATGGACGAGTCGCACGTCACACTGCCGCAGGTAACTGGAATGCACGGTGGCGACTTCTCGCGCAAGAAGAATCTCATTGACCACGGCTTCCGCCTGCCCTCAGCTTACGACAATCGTCCACTGCGTATCGACGAGTTTCAGGATCTAGTACCGCAGATGATGTACGTCAGCGCGACCCCCGGTGAGCGCGAACTACGCCATCTGGCAGAAATCACCGGACAGGGAGTACCGGAGGGCCTACTGCACGTCCAAGGAGGCGGTGGCGCTAGAGTAGCTGAGCGGGACAAGCCGCGTGAGAGGGTGATGATGGAGGGGTTGCTGGGTCAGATAGAAGGCGTTACCAAGATGGAAATCCGACCCACTGGGCTGCTCGACCCGGGCATCGAGGTCAGAGCTACGGCCGGGCAAGTACAGGACCTTGAGGATGAGATTCGCAAGCGCATAGAGGTCAACGAGCGGGTTCTCGTGACAGTGATGACCATCAAGTTCGCAGAGGAGGTGGCCGAGTACCTCAACCGTCAGGGATTCAAGGCACATCACCTGCACAGCGAAATCGGTACATTGGAACGTACTGAGATCATCAAGGCGCTGCGCCTCGGTCACATTGACATCATCGTCGGCATCAACCTGCTCAGAGAGGGCCTAGACATACCCGAGGTCTCACTAGTCGCCATCTTTGACGCTGACAAAGAGGGCTTCCTGCGCAACGAACGCTCACTGCTACAGACCATTGGCAGAGCAAGTCGCAATGAGCACGGCTCGGTCATACTCTACGCTGACTCGATCTCGCCCTCGATGGAGGCCGCGATTAGTCAAACGCTGGCGAGGCGCAGTATGCAGAGTGCATACAATGTGGAGCATGGTATCGTGCCACAGACCATCCGCAAGGCACTGCCTGTGATGGGCGAGGAGGTCGAAGACCTGCTATCTGGAGTGGCGGGCAAGGGCAAGCGAGGTGGGCGGCGCATGGTCGGTAAGGCTCCTGGTAAGCGCGGGCTCGAGGGGCTCGCGCAGAAGTTCGGCCTCGGTGCGGGAGTCTGGAACTCCTCGGACTCTGTGCTCGAGAACGTTAGCCAGCCCGACTGGGTAGCTGCGGCTTACGAAGTGGTTACAAACGATGACAATGACAATACTGCGAAGCTGGTTGTCCGATTGGAGAAGGAGATGAGGCAGGCCGCAGCTAGGTTAGATTTCGAACGTGCAGCACAGTTGCGTGACCGTATATTCCAACTTGAGAGTGCGTCGAATTGAAGGCCCGGAAGCACTGCGAAGGGGCGTGTCGGAGTACAGTAAGGACGACTTCACCACCCCAGTGGAGGACTACGACTTCTCCACTGTAGACGACGTCAATTCGCTCATCGACCAGATGGGGCGCGCTGGTGGCTTCACCGCTACCAAGCTCGCGCACGCGCGCGATGTGCTTAGCGATGCGATGGCCAAGAGCGGGCAGGAAGGAGTCCTCAACTGGCTCTCGTTCCCGGCTTGCTTGTGTGCTACAGGGACTCGAGGATTCTTCCTCGAGGCGCTCAAGCGCAAGGCGTTCAACGTGATCATCACCACTTGTGGCACCCTAGACCACGACATTGCTCGCACGTACCAGGATTACTTCCACGGAGACTTCAACCTCGATGACGTCGCACTGGGTGAGCAAGGACTCAATCGACTCGGCAACGTCATCGTGCCAAACGAGTGCTACGGCGAGATAATCGAGGCAGTTGTGCTGCCATGGCTAGAGGATATCGAAGCAGAACGTACGGCGGAGCAGTCTGGCAACCCGTGGCTTGGCTTCGGCTCTGTCGAGCTATGCTGGGCAATGGGTGACCGCATAGAAGACGAAGGGTCGCTTCTCCATTGGGCAGCCAAGCATCGCATCCCCATCGTCATTCCCGGACTCTCCGATGGCTCAATCGGTTCTCAATTATTCATGCACCGGCAGAAGAGCCCGAATTTCATGGTTGATTTCCTCGCCGACGAACAGATCCTCTCAGACCTCACCTGGACCGCCGAGGAGAGCCATGCGCTGATGGTCGGAGGAGGCATCTCGAAACACCACGTAATCTGGTGGAACCAGTATCGCGGTGGTCTCGACTCTGCGGTTGGTATCACCACCGCCCCTGAGCATGATGGTTCACTCTCAGGCGCGCGCCTGCGCGAGGCAGTGTCCTGGGGAAAGATACGTCCAGACGCCCCGCACGTGACAGTAGAGGGTGATGCCTCGGTACTACTGCCCCTGCTTGGCGCCGACCTATTTCGCAATTAGTGGGCGAATAGTCGACTAAAGCCGTGCAAATGCATAAAGGCGGTCAGCAGAGCGGCCGCCTCTATGTCCGTTGAAACGATGGTACAGGGAATGATTGATGCACTAAACGAAGCGCTTGGCGACGCTGCCAAGCACGACCGCGGTAACAGCGCCGCTGGGACCCGCGTAAGAAAGGCAATGCAGGGCTGCAAGAACACAGCTCAAGATGTCAGAAAGCAGGTCCAGTCCGATAAGAACTCACGTTGAATCAGTCGTTCCTGTGAGCGAATATCTCCATCAGTGCTACTCTCATGGAGACTAGTGGGCGCCAGCCTTCTCCCCCGGCTTTTAGCAAGGCGTCGTGCAATGGCCCCAAATCTGGACGGAGGTCCTTGGGCCTGTAGCTAGAGGCCGCGGGGCTGGTGTTCTCAGTCAGAGAGTGAACTGTGTGACTATGGTGCAGCGCGTTGGTGAAACGCGACCACATCAGTGTCATCTCGGCGAGCACTGACTTGGGCGTCCATGCCCTTCGTCCGCTCATGTCAATGACTCCTTGAATTGTAGCGTCGGTGTCGGCCAGTATCAGGAGAGCGAGGGCATCAGTGGCGTCCCTGACGTGGACCCAGTGCCGCGCCTCGACATCAGGAGGGTGAATGCCCTCCGCTCCGTCCTTGACCCAGTCGGCCCAGTCGTGAATGACCTCACTGCCCCAATCGATGGCGCCTTCGGGGATTAGCAGATCGTGTATCCTGACTACTAGATCAGCCTCTCCGTGCTCGACGTGGGCGGGTACTATTGCGACATCACCGCTAGCGCCCTCACCAATACCGACCGTGACCTCGGCCTCGCTAGGGTCCTCAGTCAGCGTCGCCCCGGAGCGGTGTAGTCTATCGGCCAGTGCGTGATAAAAGGCGTCTACGGCCCCACTAATGTGGACTATCTTAGGCATTCTACCACTATGCTGCAGACTCTGCTTCGACACTCTCTGTCGATGTGAACTGGTGAAGTGCATCTCGCAGTACGTCGATAATAAGATCGATTTCGGCTGAGGTGATAGCGAAGTGGGGAGTGAACCTGAGGGCGTTCTGGCCACCATGGATAACACCTAATCCATTGAACCTACACCATTCCTCAACACATCCGAAACCGACTACTGGGAGAATCTCGGGATTGAGTTCGGCACATAGCAGTAGGCCAGTGCCCTGGACTTGGGTTATTGTCCCGGGAATCTCCTCGGACAGTGCCTCGAGTTTTCGGACGAATTCGACTCCGCGGTCCCTGATGTTCTGCCTCAGCTCTGGGGTAACTCGATCGAGCACTGAAATCGCCGTCTCGAGTGCCCTCGGATTGGTAGTCATCGTGTTGCCATAGATGCCTACGACGTACAGATCGGCAGCCCTCTCGGAGAGACCAACGATGGAAAGCGGATACTGTCCGGCATTGAGCGCCTTGGACCAGGTCTCCATGTCTGGGATCTCGCAGTCCTCGAAGCCGTCGTAGTCGACGATGCTCAGGCAGCCCTGCCCGCGCAGCCCCGCCTGTATGGAGTCGATGATTAGCATACTGTCGTGCGCTGTGCAAAGTGAGCGGGCAGCATCGTAGAACTCCCTAGTAACGCATTGGCCCGGATTACCCTCGCCCATCACCGGCTCCATTGCCATGAGTTCGATGTAGAATCCCTCATCATCGGCCTGAGTGAAGGCCTCATGCAGTGCCTCTACGTCGTTACAATCGACGAACATCACATTATCGCGGTCTTGGAAGGTCGCGAGGTTTTCCTCGTAGCCCGTGCTGCATGAGTCTGAGATCATAGCTGGCCGCTGGGTCCTTCCATGGAAGGCATTGGTCAGAGCCAGTAACTTGGTCGGCTTGCCCTCGTGACGACCTCCCTCTCCAATCATTGACTTTGTGTTGGCGTCGGCAATCCTCATCGAAATGGTGACCGATTCAGAGCCACTGTTGAGACAGACGAAGCGCGAAAACGGACATCCTCCTCGGCTGTGGCCTATCTCCCTACGAAGCCTCTCAGCCAGACGTTTCTGACTGAATGACGGGGTCATCACATTGGCCATCACCCAGTTCTGCTGCATAGAATGGATGACGTCATCAGGCCCGTGCCCCATTCCCATCATGCCGTAGCCGCCGTTATCGTGCAGCACGGCCCCGTGTGAAGTGATGATCCACGGACCACGAGCCGCTATCGCGACGTAGGGGTTGACAGTTGGGGCCGAGTAGAAATTCACGTAATCTGACTGGAGTTCGGATACGAGATTGACCTCTTCCATCTCGAATAGCCTGTCACCGAGGTCGCTCCTGAGGCTCTGGAAATTGTCAGAGGCCTCATCAATCGCCCTGCTCAACGAGGGGTCTGACTCTAGGAAGTCACGAATCACCTCGTCCCTTAGACCGACGGTCCTGGGCTCACCTGTGTTGTGACGAATCTTCGTCAGGGCTTCCATCCCGTTCCCCATCATCCCCGGGACACATCGATTCCCACATCAACATTTCCAGAATCAGATTCTAGAATCTGTACGGAAAACGCCCGGATTTGGGAGAAACACGATTTCTGATAATCATACAAAAAATCAAACTGACTTTAGTTTTTCAATTGAAAATTTATGGATAAGTCTAATTTTCCAATTGGATTATCAGTCTTTGATTACGGATAGTATAAGTGCCAAGCAGCCTGCTGAAAGAGCAGGAGAAATGCCCGGGGATGCACTTCTCCCCCCCGACAGGGAGGGATTTAATGAGCGATGAATACAGAATACAGGAATTATTGGAGAGAGATGTCTACGTAGGCGAGACCAGAGTCGGTGTGATTACCGGCGAGAGATTTCATCCGCGCGACGAGCTTGTACGGTCGATGCGGATCAAGGTCGAGGATGACGTGGCTGAGGAATACATGAGAAAGCCAGCGGAGTTCGCTCCGCTTTCGAAGGAACTAGTGCACAGCATACGGACTGACGGCGGTGTGAAGCTATCGAAGTCGATGCGAGAGCTACAGCGTAGATGGAGGAACACGGTCAGGATCGACGAAAGGCTGTACGCACCCGATGAACTGCTCGATAGAGCTGTTCTCGACAACGACGGCATGGATTTGGGGAATGTAACTGGCATGGTGAAGATCAAGCGGACCTACAAGGGACTGGTGGTCCAGCCGCACTACATCGTGCGCTCCAGGCACGACTTGCCCGACTCCATCGTGGTGCCGGTTGCCCAGTTGGCACGGACCACAGCAAGACTGGATGAAATCATACTGCGATGTTCAATGAAGAGACTGGTCACTCTGCCGAGTTTTCTCAAACTCAACAGCGGGGATTTGGAAGAGGAATAAATCCGTCTTAGGAACATCTTGAAATCGGGTTCGGTACTCGCACACCTGCTTAAGGGCGTGTAGCTTAGTTTGGCTGGAGCACCCGGCTGATAACCGGGAGGTCGCAGGTTCAAATCCTGTCATGCCCACCAATGAATCAAATCGGTCGACAGAGTCATGAAGGGTCGTCAGACCGGCTTCTTGTCACATGCCGGTAGTGAGTGGCTCTTCCAGCCGCGACGTGGCAACCTCTCTGGCTCCACTGATGGGGATGCAGTACATCGAACTTGAGAGTCGCAGATTCCCAGATGGCGAGGGTTACGTGCGGGTCCCCTCCGACGCCATCGATGCTGTGCGTTCCGAACCTGTGGTGCTGGTGTCAAACACCTACCCCGACTCAGGGATAGTGAATACCGTCCTGTTGTTGGAGGCCATAGCCGAGGTTCGCAGGGGTAATCTATCCAATCTCAAGGGTGAAGAGCCGCAGAACATGGAGGATGTCGGCAGTGGGGTCTACCTAGCTATCCCATACTATGGATATTCTCGGCAGGATAAGCGCTTCTCGAAGGGTGAGGCTGTCTCTGCGCGCGTCATCGCCGATATTCTCGCACGTGGCTGCGACGGCATCGCCATTCTGGATCTGCATGAGCCTGCCGTGCTCAAGGACATGGAGGTTCCAATCGAGTTCGTCAGCTCGATGCCTGAGATAGCCGAGCTTCTGCAGACAGAAGTCTCTCCGGACTTCGTACTGAGCCCAGACAAGGGAGCCATTGCGAGGGCTACCAAGGTTGCCGGCCTAATCGGTTGTGACTTCTCCTACCTCGAGAAGACCAGGATCGATGCTCACACAATCGAGCACACGCCGAAGGACCTCGATGTCGACGGCAAGGTGGTGGCGATAGTGGATGACATGATTAGCACCGGCGGGACCATCTGCCGGGCCAGCGACGCGTTGCGCCGGCAGGGCGCTACCGAGGTCCACGCCGCCTGCACGCACGGCTTGTTCACTGGTGGTGCTATCCTTCGTTTATCCAATCACGTCGACGGTGTGCACAGCACTGATTCGCTGCCTAATCCGAGAGCCGTGGTGAGTGCTGCACCGGCCCTCGCCCGAGGTCTGAAGCGACTAATGAGTTAGTACAGGTGACCTACGGTCGTTTGCTGCGAGTCCGTTTCGTTTATATCGGCCACGCCGTGCGGCGGCTTACCCACACGAGGAGTAGTTCCAATGAGTGTACACATAGCGTTTGAAACCCCGAATGACATACAAGAGCAAGTCTACGAGATGGTCAAGTCTCTAGGCAAGGATGGACGAGGGCGCCTGAAGAAGGGCGCCAACGAAGTAACCAAGGCAGCAGAGCGTGGAAGCGCGAAGATGGTGGTGATGGCTGAGAACGTCAACCCCGGTGAACTGCTGGCCCACATCCCAATGATTTGCAAAGAAAAAGAGATCCCTTTCATCTACGTCGAGGACCAGGCATATCTGGCCGAGGCGGCAGGCATGAGCCTAGGCACCAGAACCGCTGCTATTGCGGTCATGGAAGTCGAGAATGAGGCCGAGGACAAGTTCAAGGAAGTCAGCGGCCACTGCACAACGCTGTCAGAGTGAGTTTTCTAGGAGTGATTCGCTATGGCACAGGACTCTTGGCCCGCTGAGGTCGTCGAAGTCGTCGGCCGCACCGGTATGAGTGGTGAGGCTGTCCAAGTCAAGGTCCGCGTAAACGACTCAACCAACCCTCGTGACATCGGTCGCATCATCGCTCGCAACGTGCTTGGACCTGTGCGAGTTGGTGACGTCCTGATGCTGAAGGATACTGGTCGCGAGGCCCGCAGCATTGGCGGCCGGAGGTGATTAGATGCCTGAGCGCCGCATCTGCAGTTTCACACACGAAGAGATCGAGCCGGGCACCGGCATGATGTTCGTCAAGCGCGACGGTAGTGTGTTCTACTTCAAGGACAGTAAGGCACGCAAGAACATGCTCAAGCTCAGGCGCAATCCGCGCCGACTCAAGTGGACCCGTCGCTACGAGAAGGGCGGCATCAAGTGATTTGGAAGGCTTCTGCCTTCAGACACTCAGGTTTCCTCGAACGAACTTGATGTAGCGCTGCTCTTCGTTGTCCTCGAATGGATGTAATCCGAGGTTCTGCTGGTAGGCTATGCCCATCCAGGTGCCATCAGGGCTAATCACCGTCTCGAAGAAGTCGTGCAGAGCGTGTACATCGCCCTCTGCAGCCTCATACTCGGTAACGATGTGAAGTGGTTCGGGGTCAGCGATGGTGAAGTCCCAGAGATCTCCCTCCTGAGGCTCCCTCAAAGCGGCTGCATAGAGGAACCACTCCTCTCCGACCACGTAATCACCCTCCAGATCTCCATCATCGAAGTCGAGTCCGTAGAATGCTAGGGCCACTACATTGTCCTCGCTGATGCTGACGAACGGATACATCTGGATTCCATTGATGTGAGAGATGTTCCAAGTCGACCAATTGGTGCCATGGTCGTATGACAGGGCCAGCCTCAGATCCCATGGTCCTGTGCCCCCATTGGGACAATCCCCCCAAACAACTGCTACTGTGCCGTTCTCATTCGTGTTGACCACTGGATATCCCTCTGGGCAGTTCCCATTCCTCTCTCCGACACTCACGGGCTGCGCCCATGTGCCGTCCGTGAATCCTGTACCCCTGCCGTACTGATCGCTGATTCGCACCTGCACGGTGCCGGTACTGGAGTCAGCGTTCTCCTGGGCGATGTAGACGTACGGTCCGTGTCGCTGGCTGGCGATGGTGCTCCAGCCACCGGGAACGGCGTAGCACTGCGAGAATGACAGTCCGCCGTTCTCTGAGTGGTAGTACCAGTAACGGCCGACGTCAAGGGTGCACTCAGGAGGGGAAGCCCCTGAATTCCCCAGATAGTGGATGATTCCGTCCGCTTGTGCAGCCACCCAAGGCCGATCGTCAGCGGCCATGGTGTTCATCCTCTGACAGATTGTGGTTTCGTAGGTGGTTCCATTGTCAGAGAAGGTATGCCACCAGTTGTCCTCAAGAGTCGTATCGAGGTAGTAGACGGTATCTTCTGCATCCACTGAGATATCTCCCTCATCACCTAGGCACTCAGAACCACCAGCTAGGTAGTTTGCAGTGAATGAGTTTCCAGGAGTCGGTCCGAAATTATCCCCGTGCCCCCATGTAGTACCGTTGTCGTATGAGGCC
>ENA-OSET01001084-OSET01001084.1-sediment-metagenome-genome-assembly--contig:-NODE-1084-length-28991-cov-3.975375_pt1 | contig 28991 bp, 25 predicted proteins | sample MGYA00237882_ERZ534229 | MGnify/ENA primary metagenome ERZ534229 (study PRJEB26408, sample SAMN06266212) | sediment metagenome | isolation source: Hudson Canyon methane seep mesocosm | place... | reverse complement strand
TTCAATCATCATCTTTTTATCGATCATACGGTTAACCATATACACACCCAAATCAGTCAGACCTTTCTCGTTACAATGCTGAATACCTTCATCATAAACCGGGTTTAAATTGATCAAGCTAAGGAGTGTATCTACCAAAGGATTGCCTCCTATTAAAGGAAAACCAGAGGTAAAGTAATTGCCTTTAGTTTCGATATCACACTCTTTAGTATCAAAGAAATGCCCTGTTGCTAACCATTGACCCACATTGATAAATCCATGCTCTACATACGACCCGCCCAGTTTGTTATCAGATTTATGGGTAGGAAAGATTGAACGTACACCAAGATCATGTAATTCATTCAAATCGTTTTCAATGGTATTAATATCGCAAGAGTCTTTCTCACCACAATTAAATGTTTCCGATGCTTCCACCCCTAAAACCACTGCTAACTGACCATTTGCGATCACTTCACGTGCTTGCTGAGGTGACGTAACCACCTGGAAAAAACCTTTACCCGGCCCACCTTGTTGCACATCGATATATGCTTCAAGCTCATAAATTCTTTGTGCTTGTAAACGAATACTACTCATCGTGTCGCAGCTATTGGCGTTAAGCCAGCTAATAGGATTGATCGTTGTTTGAGCGGTACATAAGACCTGGTTTTCAACAAGATCGGTCACCATTATTCGCATACCCGAAAGATAAGCACGCTCAATCCATTTATAGTAGTAACCAGAGTGACTCAAAGAATCATTTTTTGGCCAATATGGAAAGTCAGGCCACCCTTTCGTATCGTAAGAGTTGATTGGGCTACCTGTACCATAAATATTACCAATCAGGTCAAGTGAGCCATTTTCTCCGTGTGTAACCTTACTATCCCGCAATGCGGTTTCAACACCCCAACGACTGAAAGGCTCGCCATGAATAAACTTGCCGCCCATAAACTCATATGAACTGATATGCGTGTGAGGATCAATAAAACCTCTTACTGGGAGGTTAGCGTCACCCTTAAGAACATCTGTATTGCCGGCGACATTAGTTTCTACTTCTGGGAACGGTGTACAGTCAGATTGAGCGATCAAACGAAAATTATCTTCACTATCAATATTTGTCGGATTTAACAGATCAACAAAATACATGTTTTGGGAGTTAAAGTTGTGCCTAACATTATGATTAATCAGACTACCGTTGAATTTAAAATCGTATTCTCCGTCGCCATTATCTACAGCAGTTAGATCCCACTCGGAGGCCCTGTTAGGTGATGAACCCACTGAGACTTCATAAGGTAAGACTGTTGAAAAATAATGACCGTCTTTATCTGTTATAAAATAGCTACCCGCCTTACTGGGCTTCATAAAGAAATGCGATGCCGTTGCCAAGGGCAGAACTTGAAAATTATATTTCGAGTTACCCGAGGTTTTTTTCATATAGGTGCCATGTTTAGCCGACTGTATAGCATAACATCCTTGCGCTAAACCATTTACAGCCTCAGTACTGTTCGCGGCAACAACACCCACCGCCGATTCTAGTTCATCCGGTGATTGGGCTTCCCAAGCAGGCGGGCTTGAGGAAAAAGCTAAGACCCCCGTCGAGAATAATAAACTACCAATCAACACACTAGAATTTACCAATTTATACTTCATCATGACCTCTTATTTTTATATTAGATTATCTGTATTTTTGAATAACAAAAAAGTTAACGTTTCTCCTGTAACTTTTAAAACATGTTATGAACTTTATTCACTATTGATTCAAGAAGAATCAATAGTGAACTTATCCAATCGCTGATTAAAAGGTGAAATCAGACTGCACAATTATTAAAGAGTCACTTATCTATTCGTTATATTCTTTTAATTTCAGTAGCTTGTAGGCTTTAAAATTAAACTGAGCTTTATTTATCTTTAGCTGAAACTTCGTTTGGGACGTACCTCCATATACGTTATTAGAGATGGTTTTATCAGCTCCTTCTGATCTGTAAAGTCAATAAGTAGGTCTGAGAAGTTAAAACAATCTCGTTGCATATATTTATACTTGTGTGCTCATCAAGGTCAATAACACACTTTTATAAGACGATAACCGAGAATAATAAAATATGACAAGCGCCGTACCTTAAAATATTGACACAACCCTCAATTCAACTCCAAATTCCTTCTATTCGAAATACTGACCGGATTAATCCATCATGAATAACAATGACACATTCAAAAATATAGCCGCTTGGACTGCGATTATATCAATGCCAATAGCCCTACTGAGTACTTTTCTTAATGTGTACTGGACCAATTTTAATTTGTTGGCATTTACTTCCCCAGAGATATTACTGCAGGAAATGACAGAAGGTAGCTGGTTAAGGATTACCTTTTCACTTGACCTTTTTGGCTATTACCTACCGTTAATTCCTCTGGCCATCTATCTACCTAGACTATTAAATGCAGAAAGTGAGCTCCCGGTTAAAGCGTTCACTTTCTTAGGTCTTGCTTATACAATTTGTGGGGCTATCGGAGCTGCACTATGCATTGCTATTCTCCCCGATTTAGCCGACAGCTACTTGCAAGCAACTGGTTCTGATAAAGTTATATACTTAACCATATTCTCTGCTTTTTTTAACGGTATTTTCTTTGGTCTATGGGATCTACTTGATCCGATATTGGCGGGCATTTGGTGGCTAGGTATTGGGTTTTACCTACAAACAAAGTGGAAAATTTTAGGTCGAGTCACCATGATATTGGGTGCAAGTACCCTACTTACATCAATCGGCTATATTATTGGTAGTCCTGATATAGAAGCGACAGGCTTAAATATTTATCTCGGTCTCGCTCCGACATGGGCTGCCTGGGTTGGCATTAAGATTTTGAGAAGCTAGCTAGTTGACAGGCACTGGTCACTAAAAATTTGTCTGGGGTCCAGACCCCAGACATCTCAACACGATTATTTAACGTAGTATTAAAACCGTCGCAACGATGGGAGCAACATCAAAACACTGAACAGGCAAGGTGACTTTTCCTGGAAACCTTTCATTAACTTGTTCTAAAGAATGACAAAATGCTTGATCATTCCCCGTCAGGTTTATGTACTCAACAATACTTTGATCAAGACTTAATAGGTGACGGACGTCATCCAGCTCATTATCACTTAAATCAAAAAATTTGGTGGCGACTAACTGATCGATACTATCCAACCTTGTAATCCCCCTACCGGGACAATCAATGGTAAATAAACCTCTTATATCTTGTTGGCCATAAGTTGATACACAATCTTGTAAATTTGTATCCCGAAACAAAAGACCAGCCGCAACAGGCTCCCTTTTACTGGCATAGAGAGAATTCATTTCATTTAATAACTTAGTGGCATGTGCTGGCTCAGGCTCTGTAACAGGTATACCGCATGGCTGAAGGCCAGCAGTTGATCCATCACAATCTAAATTTGGATCTGAAAGTAAATACACTTTCTGCGCCGCATTAAATACAGATTGATAGGCCATAACCGTTACATACTCGTCCATAACGCCATACCCATAGGCATAATCAGTTGCCGCGCCACCATTCTGATGCTGAAGATGTGAATGCAACAGCCCCATATTATGACCCAATTCATGCGCTTGAACATAAGCGCCACAGTTAGGAGCCACTACAGAAATATGGCGACTTCCTGTAACAACCCCACAAGCGCCAATTGCTGGGTGATATAAAATCACAAAATCTGCAGCATACTGGTCTCTTAGCGCCCCTACATCGATATTCTCGAATGCATCTTTCTCCCTGATCATATCTCTAGACATATCCTCCTGAGGTGCACTTTCGTATCCGGGGTCTAAATCAACGAATTGATGATGTACAACCGACATTGTTATATCAACATTACTGTCCTCATAAATCATATTAGTAGTATCTTCTAAGGACTGTATCCGACCGGCTATATCCCCTTGTGGGGTATGATCGGCCATCCAAGGCCCGTAAAGAATCATCACTTTAATTTCAGCAGAATACGTTGTCGAACTGAGAAATAGACTTGAGATAAATATTAGAAATAAATAACTATTTTTCATAACTCACTTTCCTGTACAGGTAAATTTACCTGTTATTAATTTTCACATATCAAGGGTATACGGCTGCAGAATCGTGCGGCCCTCTCATATAATTAGCGTCTACGAGCCAGCCTTGATTCCCTGCGACTCTCATTTCAAAACTACCCGTCGGCGATACGATCACACCATAAGAAATATCTTCACCTAGGGTTAACATCGCCCGATGCATTCGACTACCACTTTCATGCCTCAGCTTGATACTGTGTATTCCTTTTGTTGAGATTTTCTTTGATTCAATTTTATAAATATCAAAGGTACTTTCTAAATTGGGCAGTAAAAACGACTCTCCAACAAAGGCACTTTTCAACTTAGTAAAATCAACACCAACAGGTTTACCATAAGTAGAAAACACAGGATCGAATATATCTTTAATCTCATGCTTAACATCTGCGACATTAAGGTAACTAAAAAGCTTAGAAGGCTTCATTGCGGGAGGCTCTTCTTGTACTGGCTGAATATCTTGAGTATCGAGGGTGACTTCAGAAGAATCAATTAGACTCTCTACAGGCTCAACAACAACCCCAAGTTTTAATTCCGCTCCGGATAGACTTTCGTTATTCTTATCTTGTCGTGTACTCAAAACAGATAAGTCACTGCTGTCTAGCGGCGGTATTATCGTCGTCGGGGGCACTGCCTCTATATCCACATAATTCATATATGCGAGAACAGTAAGAGACAAAACAAAAAAAAATGAAATAAGCTTTTTGTTAGTCATAAAACAATGATCACCTAAACACTTACTTTACGAATTAAAATACGATAACAGCTGAAGTTGCATTGGTAGTACAAACTAAAGCGTCCGCCACATTGACTTGAATATCTTTGTTTAATGAGCCTGCTGCAATGGCGATATTATATTGATTCTTTCCAGCCTCAGTATTACCGTCAAAGAAGAAAATACTAAATTCGCCTGCAATATTACACGCCTTAGAACTCGCATGTTGACCGGTGGTGTCCACCGTCAATCTAAAGCCCCCATCATCAAGCGCGGCAAGTGTATGTACTTTTCCTACCGCAATACCGGGAGCCGCTATAGCAACTGATGACAAACCTAAACAAACCAAACAAGCAGTAAAAATAGTTTTCATTTAAAAATCTCCTAAAGTTATGTACAAAGAATTAAGCCCAGTTAAAAAAATAATGGCGAGTGCCGTCACTGCATAGCACGCAGGATTAGAGTGATAACGACAATAATTTTATAGTAAGGACAAAATTTCAACGATGACCATGCAGGGTCAAACAGACCAAATGCGCATAACAATTAGGTGAAAACCATTACCAACAACAGTTATTAATACCATCTCTTTAGTTATATTATTATTTTTTTATAAGTAAAAAAGCGCAGAGACTATAACGACAAATTTCTTAGAAAGAAAGCATAATTATGCGATCAAAGATTACTAAAATGAAAATTAAACAAAAAAACAGACAACTTCAATTAGTGTCAAATTCAAAAATTTTTAGCTCTTAGCTAAGAACTCTGCAGGAAATGCAGGAGGACCTTCACGCTGAGGTAAACCATCTTTAATTTCAAGCCAAGGAACCTTACTTTCTACCCATAGATGCTCTACAGGTTGAAAGAGTGTTTCATCTAATAAAGTGGCTGATGGAATGGCAACGATATTATTTAGCCTGTTTACGCGCATATAGAGTAATGTTCCGCAAGTTAAACACCGATGGTGATCTAGTGTTGAACCTGAGCCACTCGCCTCGCTGTATTTGTTACATCTACCAGACACAAGTAAGCTATCTTGTAGACCCATAATGAAACTTGTACACGGAGAACTGTTACGTTGTCGACATTCTGTACAGTGGCAATAAGCAGCATAAACTGGAGGGCTTGTTAATTCATAGCTTAATTGGCCGCAGCGGCATGTACCTTTAATATATTCCATTGAAAAGTCACCCCAGATATTTTAAATATCAACTAGATTAAGTGTATGTGCTTGAATTTTTTCTATTTTCAACGTCCTTCTCGACGAATTGCAGTAGGCGTGTAATGTCGTCTTTTTGCTCTAATATTAAAATCAAGCGACTTTCTTTCTTCATTACTCATACCCAGAACAACATAGCGCTTGGATTGAAGGTCATAGATGGCCTCAAATGCATACAAGGGTATTTTCTCCTGATAAAAATAAAGTGCGTAAGCTTCGCCCATTCGCCACAATTTATTCTGCCCATCATAGTAGTCAATGACCGAAATCTGCCAGGTATCTTCATCAATATAGAAGACCCTTTTACCATATATATGCCGGGCACCTTTCTTTAGCGTTGCCTCAATAACCCAGACACGATGTTTTTCAAAGCGTACATATTGAGGGTCAATATGCCCTATTTTTAATAGATCTTTGTAGCGGTTGTCTTTTGAATACAGCTGATAATTATTATAGGGTATCAGTAATTCTTTTTTTCCCCGTAAGGTCCAATCATAACGGTCTGGCGCACCATTAAACATGTCAACTTGGTCGGCTACCACAAAGCCATCAGTAAAAGGGACAGCGCTGTCGTAGGCAAAGTCGGGAGCACGACGAACACGGCGCTGACTGGCACTATAAACCCATGCTTTTCGTGACTCCTTCAATTGGTCGAAAGTTTCATGCACCAGTAAAATATCACCCGCCATTCGTGTAGGCTCCACAACGCGAGACTTGAGATAAAATAAGGTATTGCTATCGGCGTCATCTAAGCTGTGGCTAAAACTCACCTGCCCCGCACTCTTTATCAAAGTATACCGGCCATTTTCTTGAATCGTGGCACTTGCTGCTTTGCGCCAAATACTCTGACCTCGATAACGGGTAACATGATTCCAAATTACTTCGAGAGCTGATGTTACTTGCATAAATGGCACGCCATTCTGGTAATTTACTAACCCACTACCTCCTTCATTCAAGCTGATATTACCTATATTGTCTGCGGTTGCTTGATAAATAGAATTGGGATAGCCAGCACTTCGGTGCGTCGGGTAAACATTCATGACATAACTGTCTGGATTGTCTGCCAATAGCGTGGCATGTCCATCACTGAGAAGGTGCCTATAGGTCTGTAGGTTTTTGAGGGTGATTTGGTAGCTTGATAGCTCCCCTTCAAAAGGGTTTGGCAAAACATCCGGCTTCTTTTTATTGTAACCCTTAGGGATCTCGCCCAAACCACCGGTCCACTCAGGAATAGAACCATCCGTATTACCCTCTTTTTCCGCACCTATTGGCGTCAACAGATCTTCTGCTTTTAGAACTGAAGTCAGACTAATCAGCACAATAAAAAAAATAAATAACGGATACTTCACGAGCAATACCTTATGTTTACATAGCGTAAATCTTATAGTTTAAAACAGGAAAGAGCTAGTATTGAAGAAATGTGCGTTACAAGATCATCTAGGGCAAGCGTTTATTATTTTCATCTAAAATATCTTTGTTCGGCTGACTAACAGTTTGATTTCTACCGTTATCCTTAGCACGATAAAGCGCTTCATCGGCACGCATAATTGTGTCATCCATACTTTCATTTTGTATGTGTTCGGTAATACCAATAGACAGTGTGATCTGTAATTTTTCTGTTATATTTGGGAAAGTTAGATTCTCAACTTGTTGGCGCATCCTTTCTGATTTTATTAGCGCACCAGATAAGTTTGTTTGTGGCAGGATAACCAAAAACTCTTCACCACCATACCGACCTATACAATCTATATTACGTAAGCTATCTTCTAGTTCTTTTGCTACTTTACGCAACACCTCGTCGCCTGCCTGATGGCCATATGTATCATTTACTTGTTTGAAATAATCAATATCCGCAATACAAACGCAGAATGATCCAGGGCTGCGCCTTACTCTATTACTTTCATTATTAAGCACGTCAAATATATGTCGGCGATTGTAAAGACCAGTCAGTTCGTCTCTGCGAGCCAACTCACTCACCTGATCAACAGAGTCACTCAACATTTCGGTGGTAGATTTTAGCGCAAGGTTTTTCTTGCGTAACTTACGTCTTAATTGATTGATATAGCCACCGATCCAAGCCAACTGCATCATCACCAAAATAAGTGCAAGAAGCTGAGTAAGCTCCAGAGAGTCATTAACAACATGTGGTCGATTGAGTTTAAGAATGACCACAAGCGAACTGTAAGAAGCCACATACCAGGCACCCATCAAAACAAACTGCCGCGTATTCAGTGCCAAGATTCCATACAACGCCGGCACAATGCCAATGTAAAGAAAGACCGCACGCGCCTGCCCTGGATCCAAGTAATACATCACATAAAACGAAGGCAAAAGAGAGGGAAGGATTTGCATCAGCGTTAAACTGGGGTCAGCAAAACGGAGATTCAAACCGGTTTTGATCAACCCCAAATAGATCAAATTCAACAAAACTGAATATACACCGTAGTGCACGACTTTCTCGAAAGGTATCATTCCTTGTAACCAACAAAAGCATACCAAAGAGAATGTAAATACATATGAGCCACAAGACATTCCCAAGCGTTTAATTCGAAGGGCTTGTTCGGTTTCTATCGTTTGAGGGGACTTTATAAATTGTGCTGATTTTTCACCCGTATCAGAGATTGTTTTCATTGAATGGATACCAAGTAATTACACATTAATTCAATTAAGTGTAGTCACAATATGGTGATTACCAACTAAGCCTTTTATGTATTTGAAATTTACATATCTTCCAACTCACAAAAACACCTTCTTCTTAAGGTTTGTTAAAATCGCATAGAGCTCACCTGTTCCAACTGGTTTAAAACCAATTTGAGGATACCATTGACCTAATGGTATTTTTTTATTCTAAGCTGTCTCTTATTACTAACTAAATCTATGAAAGGGGTGTCCAACCAACTATACCCGAACAATCGGCTGATTCTGTTGATTTATAGATTAAAAGAATTTCGATAGGCATCACCAGGGAGTGTCATACACCAACAAATTTAAATATTATAAATGAGGAGTTTGTGGTAAAAGAAAAAAGGTCAAGGTTTTTCTAAGTTAGACGCCACACAATGGTATGCGCTAGTGAAGATAACCCAAACTGGGATGCTGAAAAATTTACTCTTATCGAAAAATTATTTCAGTATAAATTTTAAGGATATCTTCGGGAGAATCACACCTGAGGGAACTGAATTGTATGATGAGTATATGACCGACCACTTGTGCCGCTTCACAATGAATAAAACAAAATATGTTGCCATATGCACCCTTTCAGCTTAGCTATTACTCAGTAATAGTTTCAGCATCTAACTCATATGCACCTTCGGCGTTGTGGACTTCTTTACCATTCAATGGCGGATTAAAAACACACGCCATCGACATTTCTTCGGTCGCACGAAGTATGTGTTTGTCATGCTTATCAAGAATATATATTGAACCGGCTTTAATGCTGTATTTATTGCCATCTGCTAAGGTTTCAACTTCCCCTTCTCCTGAAATACAATAGACAGACTCCAGGTGATTTTGGTAGTGCATTTGAAAATCAGCACCTTTGTTGATGGTTGTTATATGAAATGAGAAGCCCATTTTGTCTTCTTTTAGAAGCAAACGAGTACTTTCCCAATTACCGTCAGGTGATTTAATTCTACGGTTGGTTTGGTTAGCCTCTGATAAATTCCGTACGATCATTACTCTACCTAATTAGTAAATTTAAATATCCAGTAATTATTCAACTACCAAATTCAAAATTGAAACATGTATTTTGGAACTGGTTAAGCGTAAATACTTATTAAAAATAAGTGCTGTTCTCGGGAATATCTTCTGTTTTACTTACTTCGCGAATGGAGTCTTCGACAATGTCGATGCCTTTTTTGAGGTTTTCATCGGAGATGATCAAAGGACACAAAAATTTAACCACGTGATCATCGGCCCCACTTGTCTCTATAAGAAGCCCTTTCTTGAATGCATTACGAGTGATTTTTGCGGCAATTTCGCCATTGACACAATTAATACCACGGAACATCCCGCGCCCCTTGGTCGTAAACTTCCCTTCACCGTATTTACTAACAATATCTTCAAGACGTTCTGAAACATATTGGCCTTTACGTTTAATTTCGTTTGAAAACTGATCATCAGCCCAATAATTTTCTATCGCAGACTTTGCTGTGACAAAGGCTAAGTTATTTCCCCGGAAGGTACCGTTGTGCTCACCTGGTTTCCATTGATCTAACTCTGGTTTCATTAGCACAACCGCAAAAGGAAGCCCGTACCCGCCAAGCGACTTTGATAGCGTGATAATATCCGGTTCTATCCCGGCTTCTTCAAAACTAAAATAATCACCAGTACGTCCACAACCCGCTTGAATATCATCAATAATCAACAGGATTTTATGCTTCCGACATACTTTCTGAAGATTTTGAAGCCATTTAATACTTGCCGCATTAATACCACCTTCCCCCTGAACGGTTTCAACAATCACTGCTGCAGGAGAGTTAATGCCACTGCTTGAATCTGCGAGTACTTTATCAAGGTATTCCGTAGTATCAATGTTATCACCCAAATAGCCGTCGTACGGCATACGATGTGTACCCGTTAAACTAACACCCGCTGCATTTCTATGATGTGCATTACCTGTTGCTGCTAACGAACCAAGGCTGACACCATGAAAACCATTTGTGAAGGTTACAATGTTCTGTTGTCCAGTCACGTTCCGCGCAATCTTCATGGCCGCTTCAACGGCATTTGTGCCTGTGGGACCCGTGAACTGAACCATATATTCCATGCCACGAGGCTTAAGAATATAATCGTTAAAGGTATTTAGAAACTCACCCTTAGCTTTGGTATGCATATCCAAGCCGTGAGTAATGCCATCCTCCTGAATATACTTTAGCAACACTTCCTTAAAAATAGGGTTGTTATGGCCATAATTTAAGGTACCTGCTCCAGAGAGAAAGTCCAAATACTGTTGACCGTCTTCATCCCACATAAACTCACCCTTGGCTCGATTAAACACTCGCGGGAAAGCACGGGCATAACTTTGCACTTCCGATTCGATTTCATCAAAAATTTTCATGGCAAGTCTCTTGACTGGTTAGGGTTAAAGGGGCCGATACAGACCAATGACTCAGAGTCATGCTGGCCTTCAAAATGTGTATGCTTGTCCAGCCATTCAGACGACTGAAGCTCTGTATCCAAGAGCTTCGCTAGACTTTTAAATAGACGCCAAGAAGCTTGATTATCTCGCGTAATAGTGGTTTCTATATAACGAATATCTTGGCTAGATGAACGGTTTAATATATGTTTTAACATCTGCTTAGCTAAGCCATGTCCGCGTGCTTTTTCATCAACGGCAACTTGCCAGATAAACAGTGTGTCTGGACGTTCTGGTAATCGATAACCCGATATAAACCCAACCAGTTCTTCATTGAGATTAGCAGCAACTGAAGTGCTGGAGAAATGACCACACTGGAGCATATTACAGTAGCTAGAATTAGTATCGAGGGGTGGGCAGCGTTGAATTAATCGGTATACGGGCATGCCGTCTACGAGTAATGGCTTCCTAAGTATAATATCTTGAGTTGAAGACAAAGAGTAACCTGATAATAGATAAATTAATTAGTTCACTAATTATAAAATGGCGTTCATAAACAATATATATCACCTTAAATAGCGATAACATGTCAACCCTAAGCCAAATAACCAGAAAGATATTTTGAACACTAAACATAGTACACTAAATAATATTTACTCTCCAGCAACCAACTGCGTATTACCACAAGAGCTTAGAAAGATAACCAGTTATACCTATCTCGTGTGATTTTAGTGAATATATGCGTACACAGAATAAAACGAATGATTTTTATGGTCTTCTGAGTAGCTCAAGATATAATGCATTACTTAGATCACTAAATAGAGAAACACTATTGAGTAACATTCAAGAAGTACTTGTGGCGCTAAGGCGTGTAATTAGAGCAACTGACTTGCACTCCAAACACTTGTCTAAAACCACTGGACTTACGGCACCTCAAATGCTGCTAATGCAGACCATTAGAGATAAAGGTGAAGTAACTATAGGTGAGCTTGCCAACGAAATAAGTCTCAGCCAGGCTACCGTTACCACCATCCTGGACCGACTTGAAAAGCGCGAATTCGTTTATCGAGAGCGCTCAAAGGAAGACAAACGGAAAGTGCATGCCTACCTCACTGATCAGGCGACAGAGGTATTAAAAGAAGCGCCAATCCCGCTACAAGAACACTTCACGCGACAATTTGGCGATCTTCAAGAGTGGGAACAGACCATGATTATTTCTGGACTTCAGCGTGTTGCCCAAATGATGGATGCACAACACATTGATGCTTCACCTGTTCTGGATGTTGGAATTTTAGATCGACAGGGTGCGGCGATCGACAAACCAGAAATATACCCAGTCAAGCAATGTGACTAACTAGTGCCCGCGAAGAGCCAGCTCCTCAGAAGATATAAGCATCTTTCCTGTTCTTATGCGCTGAGGGTGATCACCAACGGGAATGCTCGCAATCTCTTTCTTTTCAGCAAAGGATATGACAGATACCCTATCCTGCTCACTAACTGAGACATAGCAAAAGCGACCATCTTCGCTTTCGGTTGTCCAATAGGGTTTTGCCCCTAAGGGCTTTTCGGATAACGGTATCACCGTATAATCAAAGCTTTCTCGATCAACGATTGCTGCATAACCTGACATCGTTGCTGCAACACATAAATAAGAGCCGTCATTATTTATCGATAAGCCATGATGCGCTGAGTTTAATTGGTAATCACCTATAGCCATTTCTTGTATTTCTGCAGGTATAGGTAAATCTAATTTGCGCGTTATTTTATCTTGTTTTAGATCATACTCAAAAAAGCCATGGAAAAAAGATACTTGAAAATACACAAAGTTTTCATCCGGGCTAACTGCCATTGGCCTTATTGCGCTGTCAATCCAAGGAAAACCAAACTCTTCTAATTTATCTGCAATATCAACCCGTTTAATCACTTCCATTGTTTTAGCATCTACAATTTGAAACCAGCGATCACCTTTTAACCAATCTAACCATTCGGCTGAGATGTAAACTTTTCCGATACTTGCATGATAAATTCGGTTTCCATCTTTAGAGTATGTATTTTCATGAGGAGATTCACCTGATTCAAATTCAGCAATAAACTTACCCGTTGCAGTATCAATTGCTTGCACCTTGCGCGCGGTACTTGCCGAAACTAAAAAAACTTTACCATCTGGAGAGAGCGCAGAATGGTCAGATCTGACACCGTCTACTTGTGCACGCCAGATGATTTTCCCTGAAGAAATCTCAATAGAAACGACATCTGCAAAACTTGGGCGAGAAACATATAAATAGCGGCCATCATTAGATGTAAACATGTCATCGACCATTTGATCGTTACCTTCTCCGATAACATGTTTGATGAATAAGGCTTTTAATCGTCGAATTACCCCCGAATAGATTTCATCTAAACGCGCTTCTTTATCGGGCACTACATTAATTCGTTTAATAAGTTTGTAGGTGTGGGGGTCAAAAATATCAGCAGTACCATCCCAGTTATTACCTACTACAACAATATCTTTAAGTATGGCTTGCCCAGTAGCGACTGGTATTTGTAAAGTTGAAAACAGAATAATTAGCGCTAATATCTTAACGTGTAATGGCTTGTTATTTTTCGACATCAATACTTTCCGCATCTGTGACTCACAATTAGACCCTATAAGAACTCAAAATTATAAATGATTAGTGACAATTATTTTTGACTGTATAGACCAAACGCCTAACTTTAAAGTTCAACGCTTCGACTTTACTGTCTTTATGCCATGAAATAAAAGCTCTACTGAACCATTTAACTTACTGTAAGTTAAATTGAAAAACGCCTTTACCTCCAAAATATTTCACTATTAAGTAGTAAACTTTACGGAGTTTGAAATCACCTAACATCGAAAGAAATAACAAATCAATTTTTTCTTTCGATACCGGTACCGAATCCAGGTACTGATACAAAGCATCATGAACAAGTGATGCATGATAAGTAAAGGGTTTCATTGTACGATGATCTATATGTCCATCTGGTGTTCCAATGATAAGCAAATTTAACAAGCTCCATTTTGGCGTACATCCATCCCAGCAGTAACCCTCTGTATCATTTTTTATGGTCAATATGCCATCACTGGTAATTGCTAGCCATTTAGAGTCAAATGCTTCGTGTAAGGTCCAGCCAGTCTCACAAGAAAATGTTTTATCTAATTTAAATTTATAGGGGAAATTACCTTTGCGGATCACTTCTCTTGGTTTTGGCCATTTAACATCAATTCGAGCAGCAGTACCCCCGTTGATAACAGGCTTAATTATTCTTTCTTTATGTGGTGTAGCTTCAACTTTGTTCAGATCTTTAGTATTCATATAAATATCCCTTTATTTTGAACGACATAACATCTGGTAAACAACATATATTAGTCCTAAATATAGGCTTGATTCAAGTGGAAGGCTTTTAGGTAAACGGGTTAGTTAGAAAAAAACATCGCCATCGTCTGCCTCAGAACTATCAGCTTGCTTAATTCCGGGCATTAACACAAAAATAGCCGCTCTTTCTGACTCTGTTGTCATATGGCTCATCGCTTCATCTGCAAATTCTTGCTTCATCTCTGAAGAAAACAGTGCTTTAGACTTAACCTTTTCCCTGAACTTAGACCAATGATGGTGAAAATCTCCGATATTCTCAATATTCTGACGAATTATATCTTGAGACTGCAAGGACATCATAAATGTCTGAATTAAAGACTCTGCTTCTGTGCTATGTTTTTCACGTGTTTCCGCAATTTCATGAATAATTTCTTTAGCCTTAGAGTCACTTCCTGCTTGGTGCCGCGAAAGAATATTTTTAATATCTTCAAAAGATTCACTTCTTTCAGCAAATAAGTAACCTATTTTCTCTGACTCACCGCTTACTAGGTTTAATAAATCAATTAACTCGTCAAAGGCGTGCTGAGTTTGACTAATGCACTCGTTTAATGACGATTGAGAGAATTTAAAAAAGCGTTCCATCAGAATGTTGGGGCAATCGATGCCATGGGCCAACTTGCTAATATCGTGACCTTCGGTGTTTAAATAAACTTCATAATCTGTCTCTATTACAAAGCTGTAAAATTTTTGATGCTCATCTTCTGTCGCTAAATAACCATCAAACACTTTTAGTTGTTCTGAAATATTGACATCGTCCGGGGTGTTTAGAATAGTTACCATATGTTCCCAGCATTGGATTAAGCGCTGAATACGGTTAATAATAATGTCTTCATATTGCATACACTGCATTACAGGAATCATTCTTTGCTTTATATGATCATCCTGCTGAATCAACGCTTCTAGATCCTTTTGGATATTGGCTAGTTCATCAATATTATGCCCTGCCAAATTGTCATTATCTTTATGAGGTTCAATGTAGTCGGGATCTTGAGCTTGCTCAAAAATGTCATCTACCTCTTCATTAATAGCGCTTTTAATATCGTCCAGATTGGAATGCTCAAGATAAAGCTTTTGAAAGTCGGCCATTGCTTTAGAAACATCTTTGTCAAAGAACAGACAAGCAACATCAAGCATTTGGCCTGCAGAGGAAGAAATATTTTCTAAGGCGTTAGTTGCTAAAGCTGAAAATATTGAGACGGATAGATTATCATACTCAATCAAGTCTCTCGACACATCCATAATGATCCCCTGAAGCAAGTAAATTAGAACATGTCGTATAGAGAAAATTATAGATGATTTCAGTAATAAAGCTTGTTACATAAAGAGTCAAAGTGTACTTTTTTTATAACGCGCCCAGTTAAAACTTTTTCCAGGATCCGTTTTCCTTCCGGGTGAAATGAATTCGTGACCAACAATGTGCTCTGCTAGAATTAAAGGGTATGCTGCCTGAATAGCTTTAGTTAATGACGCTAGAGATTGATACTGCTCTGAGCAGTAATTTATATCTTCTGTACCTTGTAATTCGATCCCTATAGAGAAATCATTACAATTTTCTCGACCTTGAAAACATGACTTCCCAGCATGCCAGGCGCGATCGTCACATGAAACAAACTGAATTACTTCTCCAGTTCTTTTGATTAAGAAGTGCGACGATACCTGTAAATCCTTAATTGAATTAAAATAAATATCATCTGCGACTGGTAATTTATTAAGGAAAAAATCTTCGATGTAGGAATTATCAAATTGAGCAGGTGGCAAGCTTATGCAGTGGATAACTAATAAATTAATAGCCTGATTTTCAGGGCGAGCATTACAATTAGGAGAACATAATTGTTCACCCCCCTCTAACCAGCCATTACTTATTTTCATTTAAAATTAGGATTACCATCAATTTAACGAACTATGTCTCAAACTGCCAATAACAGATTCAAGGGCGCGGTCAAATAATAGACCATCATTAAGTATTTGAATACAACCGCGTCTCATTTCATCAGCTAATACCGCTACGGTTTTTTCTGCTACTTTAACACCGGATCTATTTACAAAAATATATTTCCCTGTCACTTTAATAACCGCTGCTAACTTGCACCTAACAGGCTCACTTTCTTCACGGAATTCAAACCAACAGCCTACTGTTAAATTTTCAACCTGTTGGACAAATGGGTTATCTTTAGCAAGCTCTAATTCTCTTCGCTCTTTTATTTGGTTTTGTTCAAGTACCTCATTGTTCTTGTCAGCAAGGGCCTGCTCTTTCACTTTAGGCTGATTTGAAGCCTTAAAATCGTTAAATTCCTCTTCCATTTCAAGAGTGTCACGCTCCAGTTCTGCTATGGCATCATCTTGCAATGACGTAGTTTCAGCTGTGATAGCGAGTTGTTCTTCAACTAACTTTGGTGCCTCTTTTACAGGTTTAACATCAACAATAGAAAGATTACGAAGGGTGGTAACATGTTCATTCTCTAAGGCCTTAAAGAGCGTTTTCATTCTAAATTGATCAAATGATATTTCTTTTAAACCATATCGCAGACTGCTCATTACCAACGGTATTTGAGTTAACAGTTTCTGCCTAGGTTCAACACTATTACTGTCAGGACAAACACTCCAAATCAACTCTGATGCCACTTTACACGCACGCTTCCATTCACGGCTCTCATCCCCACCTTTAAGAAAGTGAAGCGTCATGACGCGACTCCATGCTTCACTTAAAATATCTAGTACACATGCCGGTACTTTCTTATCTCTAAAGGCTTTATCTTGAATGATGAGATTTATTGTCGTTTCCACTGTTTGTTTAGCAACATCACCTGCTGCCTTTCCTCGTTCAGAGTCCTTAGTCCTTTGCTCAACCAAAAGACCGCGACGCTGCTCTATGTCAATGAAGGTAGTGAAGTCTTGCAACAAAGAATCAAACAAGCTGATTTCATTATTGAAATCAGTCAATATAGTGGAGACAATACTTTCAATTTTTTCAGCTAAACGGTCACGCTTGCCGTTGTTGTTTTTGTTCCAACCAATAGCTGCTGAAGCAATTTCGTTGAGTAGCTTTCTTGCGGGGTGCCCCCCCCTATCAAAGAAGCTACTATCCATAATAGCTACTTTCAATATTGGGATTTGCAAACGTGCTATAAGCGCTTTCATGTCAGGCTGAAGCTGTCGGTCATCTAAAATAAAATCAAAAAGCATTGAAACTAAGTTTATGACATCTGTATCTAAGGGAGAATAGCCATTATTACTCGTCTCAGACGGCATTAAGTTGTTTAATAAACGGCTGTAATCTAACTTGGACTTTTGAACTAAATTTACTGGCTGTCCAATTTGTTGGTGTTGTAAGTTCGATAATGCAGAGACGATATCACTTTGCTGAAAATGTTCAGTTTTTACCGCTGAGGTTAATATTGGGAATGCATCATTGCCTTGATCATGCATCAAGTTTCTCAAATTTTCAAACTGCCCTCCGGATAAACACTGATCAGCATTTAATACTGGTATATTCGATGAATCTTCGGCCATCTCTGTGAAATTTTGAACACTGGTCGCTTTATTTTCATTAGGTGTATTGCGCGTATTTCTGCCTGTTGAGTGCGTTAGGTTCGGCAAGACCCCCTGCTTGATAAGCAATTCATTTAAATTGATGTAGACATTATTCATTGACGATAAAACATGCTTTTCGAATAATTTGAATATCACTAAACGTGCTTTCAAAGGCACATCAAGGATTTCACAAGCAGTAAAGAATGTATCACAAAGGATTTCAGGGCTAGCGGGAACTAGCGTTTGATTAAACGAAAAAGATACCACTGCCTCTACTCGTTGGTGTAGGGCATCAAGTTGCGTACCGGCACTATTTTTAAGCCTATTAATCATTCCGTCTTTTGCAACACTGAGCTCTAATTCATCATTTTGAATAAGACTTAGCGTTTCAGTAGTATCAAAGCCATGGGGCTCAGTCGTTTGATTTTTGTATGCTGATTCTTCAATAGTATTAAAAGATGCATTAATAGCTTGCATCAAGCTAACTGCAATTTTTTTCTTTTGAAGCCTTAATTCTCTCATGGCATCAAAATACATACTCTGGTCGCCATTCGAACCGGCCTTATCTGCCATTTCAAAAAAAGCATCATCCGCACTATCAAATAAGGATCTGATCAAAGTTTTAAGATAAACGCTGGCACAATCACGTAACTTTATTATTGGCGCAGGTAAAGCCTTGGCTTTCTGATAGCTTTCTTTTAGCTTCCCGCCATTTATACCAACAATATTCGCATTACCCATAAGATAGCGCCTCGATGTGTCAATTATTTAACTATAATTCACAGTATAGACTGTCAAATAGGTGACCTCTGTCAAGTTTTGTTTCTATGCGAACTGGTTCACAATTGGTAAATACTTGGAATAATAAATAATAGCATTACACTAGCGCATACACGTAAAATACAAACGACTGAATAGATGTAGCCATACTAGATGTCTGAGCCTAAAATACAAAATACCGCTAAAGTCATGTCCATTTTAGCTTGGATACTGGGACTATTATTATTAACCTATTTCTTTGGTGTCTGGGAAGAAAAACAAGTTAATCCTAATAAGGACCCTGAAACACTTAGCACGAACATTAAGAATCAGGTCACTTTGCAACAAAATCGAATTGGGCACTATCTAGTCGACGGTAAGATTAACCATACACCTGCTACCTTCCTGCTAGACACAGGTGCTACTGACGTAGTTATTCCTGCCCAATTAGCCAGTCATTACGATTTGACAGGAAATGGTTTTAAGCAATCGGTCACAGCCAATGGAATAGTGACTGTCGCTCAAACAACTATAGAAGTGATTAGCATTGGAGATATTAATCTTTATAATGTAGCCGCCAGTATAAATCCAGGCATGCAAAAGGGCCAAGAAATTTTACTTGGAATGAGCGCCTTGAAATATCTTGAATTAACGCAGGTGAATCAAACCCTAACGTTAATTCAATACCGCTAAAGCTAGTTTTTAAAATTTTAGGCCAGAGAAATACATGAATAAAGAATTAATTGACAGCATTGAAAGTAGTGTTAAGTATGCAATTGAAGAAGATGTCGGCAGCGGGGATATTACTGCCCAGTTAATTAGCGAAGTTAAATTAGCCAACGCAAAGGTTATTACGCGAGATAACGCAATTCTATGTGGTTCAGCTTGGGTAAATAGTGTATTCAAGCATATTTCACCTTCATTGGTGATTAAATGGCATACACAAGATGGTGATCGGGTAAAACCGAATGATACTTTATTTACTATTCAAGGCTCAGCGAGAGCAATTTTGACAGGTGAAAGAGCCGCATTAAACTTTCTTCAAACTTTGTCGGGCACAGCAACAATAAGTGCAGAGTACGCACAATTGGTTTCTCATACTGAGGTTAAGTTGCTTGATACTCGCAAGACCCTACCTGGCCTTCGACTAGCTCAAAAGTATGCAGTTAAATGCGGTGGTTGCTTTAATCATAGAATAGGATTGTTTGATGCTTTTCTTATAAAAGAAAACCATATAATGGCTTGTGGCTCTATAGAAAAAGCCATCAGCACTGCGAAAAATATTGCCCCGGGCAAAAGCGTTGAAATAGAGGTTGAATCTATCGATGAGTTGAATCAAGCGCTTAGCTCAAAAGCTGATATTGTCATGCTTGATAATTTCTCAATTGATATGCTTAATCATGCAGTTGAATTAAATAATGGAAAGGCAAAACTAGAGGCTTCAGGAGGCATCAATAAAACGACTATTGTCCCTATTGCCGAAACGGGCGTAGATTACATTTCTATTGGCGCGCTAACCAAAGATTGCCAGTCTATTGATCTATCAATGAGAATAAACTTATAACATCTCCATTACATCTGGTTACATAAGAAAACACTTCGTATCACGTTAAAATTTAATTTTTCTATACAATATGGCGTTGTATTTCCTATGCTTTTCAATAGTAATTGGACATAAAACACTATAATAATTTTATGCCAGCAAGACATTCACCTTATTGAACTATATCTATAAATATGGGAACACGTTTGGTTAACACTGTAAGCAATAAAGGGATTTTAAACTTAAAGAAGGGCGCTGCCACCTCGGCGATATTCTTCTTTATGTTCCTTGCACATATTTTTGATGCGCTCCTTCTTGATTTACAAATAATGTCAATCACTACCCCTTACCCCGTCTCACTTAAAAGCGGCGTAGCTTTATTGCTGGTTTTCTTATTTGGTAGTCAAGCCTGTATAGCTATTTTCTGCTCTCTGGTACTTGCAACCATTAGCTTTTCTCTACTCCAATCACAGAACCCAACATATATATTTACAGTGATTAGCTGTGCATTTATTAGCATCCAAAGCTATGTAATATTTGGTTCATTCAGAAGTTCAGTCAAAACCGGTAATCCATTAAAGAGTAGCCGCACGTTAATCTTATATATTTCAATATGCGTGCTAACTTCCAGTATCATCAACTTATTGCTAGCTGTTGTCGCAAGTAGCTTCCAGTCTGAGGCACTATTTTCGAAAGATATAATCATTACCAATTTTTTGATTGATTTAACTAGCCTAATGGTTCTACCTTGCTTGTTATTTGCTTATCAAAATCATCCTCATAGAATTCTGCAATATACCCATCCATTAGAGTGGTTTGTTTGGTTTTCATGCACAATTTTTGTCGCATACTTTTCCAGTTATTCACAATATAGCTTTATGCTTTTATCTCTACCGTTATTGATGTGGGTATCAACCAGGTTCAATCAACTCACTTGTAGTTTTTCTCTAGCATTAAATTCTGCTCTGCTTATTGTTGAACTCAGCTCACCGACCTATGAGCTTAACTTCTCAAACCTCCCTGCCTATAGCTTTCACGCAATTTGGTTAATGCTATCAGTAACAACGCTTTATTTCAGTTCGTTACGAGCGGATAGAAGACGTATCGAGGCTCACCTTGAAGATATTGTCGATCAAAGGACATTAGCATTATCTACTGCTAATCAAGAATTACGTGACGAGGTATTTATTCGTGAACAGGCAGAGAGCTCACTTAGAAGCTCCTCACAACGGTTTAAAGCTCTATTTGAAACGGCTGGTATACCAATAATAGTGTTAGATGATCGCTTTAAAATTAAACAATGGAATACAGCCGCGGAGCTTCAGTTTGCCTTTACCCGCGATGCTGCCATTGGCAATGATTTCATCGCAATGTTTATACCTGAAAGTTCACAAGATGAAACAGCATGGAAATTTACTAAAGTACTAGAAAGCGGAATGAATAAAGAGAACCTAGAAAGCAATATTACCAGTCAAGATGGCCTTTCACACACAATGCTTTGGAATATGAGCAACTTTTCAGACCACTCTACCCCAAATCAACAAAGCCAATTACTCCTGATTGGTCAAAATATTTCAGAAATTCGTAAGACTCAAAACCAGCTACACTACCTAGCGCATTTCGATGCACTGACAGATACTGCGAACCGACGTCTCTTTGAAGATCGGTGCGATCAAGCGATACAGTCTTCTATTCGCCACAAACATGAAATCGCACTAATTGGTTTAGATATTGATCATTTTAAACGCATTAATGACACTTTTGGTCATGACATAGGAGATCAGTTTTTAGTCTGCTTAGCACAACGCCTAAAAGAGAGTGTACGTAAAGAAGATACCGTTGCACGCTTGGGTGGAGACGAGTTTGCTATTCTATTAGCCAGCGTTACCGGCCGAGAAGGCGCGGAGCGAGTAGCAAGAAATATTCTAGAAAATATTACCCAGCCTGTAGTAATAAATGGCAATGAGCTTCTTGTTACCTCAAGCATAGGCATTACCTTGTGCCCAAATGATGCCACAAAATATCCTGACTTATTAAAGAACGCCGACATGGCAATGTACCGAGCTAAAAACTCGGGCAGAAACAATATTCAATTTTATAGTCCTGAAATGAACAATGAAATGAAGCGCCAGCTTGAAGTCGAACGCGAACTTAGAGCTGCGCTACTTGAAAACCAGTTCTGTTTATATTATCAACCAATCATCGACATCGAAACTGGCGAAGTTTTAGCACTAGAAGCACTTTTAAGGTGGGAACATCCAACAAAGGGATTAATCCAGCCTTCTTACTTTTTGGATATTGCAGAGCAGTCAGGCCAGCTTCAGGAAATTGGCCAATGGGTAATTAAAAATGCCTGCACACAAGGTCATGCTATCCACGGATGGGCACAATCACCAGTTCAATTAGCTTTGAATTTATCAAGCAGACAATTTAATCACCCCAGCTTGGTAGAAATGGTTACGCGCATCACTCAAGAGACCAATTTCAACCCTCGCGACCTAATTCTTGAAATGTCAGAAAATACCATTACCTCCGATATGGAAACATCTTTCAAGACTTTATCTAAATTAAGCACTTTAGGTGTGTCGCTCACAATTGATAGTTTTGGAACTGGGCTTTCATCGTTAAGGCAGCTGAAACAGATACCGATTGATATTATTAAAATTGATAAAACATTTGTAAGCGGTATCCCACATGACGAAAGTGATATGGCAATTACAGAAACTTTATTGGCGGTTGCCAATCAGATGGACCTAAAAACATTTGCAACTGGAGTTGAGTCTCCTGAACAAGAAGCATTTTTAAAGATTAATGGCTGTCGTTATGCTCAGGGGTTTCTATATGCTGCGCCAATACCTTTTAGCCAACTCCCAGAGTTATTCGAGAAAATTCATTCAGGCGAAAATCTAAGCCAAGGAGAACAAATTTTCTTACCCTTTGAAGATACGCTAGCTACAAACTAACGTGCCCTCGTTAAGCTTCTACCTCGCACTCAGTCAACAACTCATAGAGTTCGCCAAATTGAATGGTTAAAGGATGAGTGGGTGCAAAATAAACCAAAGGCTTGCAATTTTGATGAGATTCTTTCATTTTCACAGAAGAATTCAGCTTAACCGATAGTACTGGCAGTCCTTCCGCTAATAGTTCATCAACTAACTTATTCGGTAAACTCGCTCTAGGCTGAAACTGATTAACAACAATACCTTCTACTTCCAAGCGTTCGTTATGATCTTCCTGTATATCCTGTAGCTCACCCATCACTTGATATAATGCCTTACGCGAAAAATCATCACAATCAAAAGGTATTAGCACTTTATCGCAGGAAATCAATGCTGACCGAGTATAGAAATTTAGAACAGGAGATGTATCTATAAAAATTTCGTCAAATTCACTCTCAAGCGTTCGAAGCGCATTCTTCAATTTATAGATTTTATGCTTGGCTTCTAACCTTCTTTCCAAAAACTCCAATTCCGGATTTGCTGGCATCACAAATAAATTTTTGAAAGGTGATTGATGTGTAAAACTTGCAGGCTCTTTATTAAATAAATTAAAAGACAAGCATTGTTCAAAAAAGTCAGCAATCGAATCCTTCAACTCTTCAGCTGGAAGCCCCATTATATAATTGGTAGAGTTACCTTGAGGGTCAAGGTCTACAACTAATGTACGGCGTCCTCTTGATGCTGATTCAGCTGCAAGATTACATGCGATACTGGACTTACCAACACCGCCTTTTTGATTAAATATAACTCGAATCATTTTTAATACTCCTTGAAAAAATCACCAGTTCAATATTTTTTTTGCAAATGGTACTGACAATTTTCGTTTTTCACTTAATGAGGCTTGATCTAGTGTTTCTAACACGCTTAATAATTCTCTTAAATCTCGACCACTTCGCTTAATAATGTATGCGGATAAGCCTTCATCTAAAGATAAACCCTTTTGTAAGGCTACAGTCTGAAGAAACTGCTCCTTCTGCATATCATTCATAGCTATAAGGTTTATCAATAGACCTGATTTTAATCTTGAAGCTAAATCCGGTAACTCAACGTTTAACTGACCCGGCACAGGCTTTGCGCTGAGTAATAATTGCTGGCCAGTCATTTTGAAGAGATTAAACAAGTTAAACAAGCTCTTTTCGAACGCTAAAATCGCATCTATTTCTGATGAAGGGCTTTCTTTAGACCTGTTTTGAAAAGCTGCATCCAGGTCATCTAAAATAACCATGGAATAAGAACCTAAACTCTCAAAGAAGTTTTGCATTTCCGAAGGTTCAAGTAGATGTTCAAAAAGATCTTTTAATGAAAAATAACACACACTTACATTTAGTTCTTCAAGGTACGCGAGTGCCGAAATAAGTAAATGCGTTTTACCTGAACCATTTGGTCCAGCTATATAAATTAAGGTTTCATTCTGCTCAACAATAAGTCGTTGTAAAATAGTTGCGGCTTTAGTGTTAGCTTCTCCATAGAAATTATTGAAGGTTATTTCCTGCTTTAAATTTACCGGCAAAGTTAACTGTTGTGTCGGACTATCAGTTTTCATAAATAAGATTTTGCTTTAGTGTTTGTCATCAATAGTGTTTTTTTGATTAAATTTTACATTCATGGCCTTTTTACCCCAAACCATGCAGTAGTGTATTCCACTCAAGCTCGTTATAAATGTCACCCCCCACAGACCATAGTCAACAACAATACTGGGCATGGGTAATTCAGCTAAGCTTATAATCAACACTAAAACATAAATAATTTGCATCAACGTACAAGCTTTACCTAATAGAGAAGGCTTTACGTCATAGTGGCTTATGAAAAAATGATAAATTAATGCCCCGGATACAATAAAAAGATCTCGCCCTAAAATTAAACAAGCAAACCAAAATGGTATTTGCTCTGTCCATGCAAGCATTACATAGGCAGTAATTAATAAGAGCTTATCCGCAAGTGGGTCGGCTATTGCACCAAATCGGGACTTCCAATTGAATTGTCTGGCTAAGAATCCGTCAACACCATCTGATAAGCCTGCAATAAAAAAGATAATAACGGATTGAACATATTGTTCAACGTAAACACTTACGGCAAAAGGAATAATCAACAGAATACGTAAAACTGTGAGTATATTGGGAATTTGATTTGCGGGAATCACCAAAAAATCAACCTATTCATTTGCCAGAAATCCAAACAAACCGAGCTATCGGGTTCGTTTCTATTTGTTCTTCGAGACTTTTTTCTACATCGTCTTCTATAATCGGCTCTAAGGTATTCCCAAGCTCTATATGCTCATAGAACTGCTCATGACTAACTAACAGCTTCAAATGAAAGTATAACTTATTACTATTCACCATCGTCATTTTGACATCAGAAACCGGTGGTAAACCCAGTAAATAGTTATTTATGTCTACAAAATCATCGAATGAATTGATTTCATTAACTTCAATACTAAGTCGGTCGGATGAGGTGTCGAACTGTTGACCAATAGCATATTTTTTAGACAAGGTATCTGCAATATTTGCTACAAGCGCTGCAATCACTGACACTGACGATTTATCTATCAACGAACCATAGTATTGTGTGCCCTTCAGTTCTATTAACCAGTTACCAGCCCAATTACCTTCCAAGCTTTCTTTCATACGAACAATCACAACAGCATCTGCATTGTATCGTTTGCTTGATTGTTCAGCTGAGTTTGAAAATAAGCCCCATAACTCATCAATATTAATATTATTAACATCCTCCAAGTCTGCGACCGGCAAAAATAAAGGCACACCCTTTACTGCGCTAGACTGCTCCAATTGGGAAATTAATATATTTTCGTCAGAAGTACCTAAGATAGACCGCTCACCTTCATTTTCAATAACTACCCAAACAAGAACGGAGGGTCTTACCGCACCCCAGATGGGAATATTCAGCTGCGTCATTTTTTGTTCCACAAGTGAAGGTGCAAAAGTTACATCCAATAAAAATGGTAGAGGAATACCAATGGTGTCGTCAGTAACTGCTTTTTGATCAGCGGTTTGAATATCCGTTGAACTAGTATTGTCATCAACTGTACTTTCAGCTTGATTTGACTCAGGATCAGCAAGTTCAAATCTAGCTTTTTCAGATTGTAAATTTGCAAGATATAACGTGTAAGCAGGGTTTTCCCTGTAGCTGAAAGCTTGCACAAAAGGTTCTGCAGGTAATAATGATCTAAGTAATGCAATGTCCTCCTGCTGGTCAAGTTGACCACTTGATTTAATAACTACTGCAAATAATGCTTGATCAAATGCACTAGATTGCCCTTGACTTAACTGATTTTCAACAGGAATAGAGGCAGAGTAAATGTCATTTATTTGCGTAGCTTGTATATAACTTGAAAATAATACGACAAGACAGCTAAATATTTTGCAAAATAAAGTTTTCAACGATGATTGACCACAAAAAGTAATTTTAGACTAAGAAATTTTCTGCACATATACTATTCGCCTCATCAATAGAAAACAATATATCTCGCCCGATAGACAAAAATTACTTATCAAATTACAAAGATGATTTGGCGCACACTCGAACAACTGGTAGAATCGCGCACTTTCTAGTGCAAACTACTTATATTATGTCTCCCGCCTAACGTGTTCGCAGCATGTTTGGTGTTAAAAATTATAGGCCCCTAGTATCATGACAGACCACAATACCCCCTCATCTTCAAAATCGTTAAGCTACAAAGACGCAGGTGTCGATATTGATGCCGGTAACGCGCTTATTGAACGCATTAAAGGTGTCGCTAAACGCACTCGTCGCCCCGAAGTGATGGCTGGTTTAGGCGGTTTTGGTGCATTATTTGAATTACCAAAGGGTTATGATGAGCCTGTTTTAGTTTCAGGTACAGATGGTGTTGGTACAAAATTAAAGTTAGCAATGGACCTTAATAAACACGACACAATAGGTATCGACTTAGTTGCCATGTGCGTAAATGATCTAATCGTAGCCGGTGCAGAGCCTTTATTCTTTCTTGATTACTATGCAACTGGAAAGCTAAACGTAGATGTTGCAGCAGCTGTTGTAGACGGAATTGGTACTGGTTGCGAACTTTCTGGCTGCTCTCTAGTAGGCGGTGAAACAGCTGAAATGCCAGGAATGTATGAAGGTGAAGATTACGATTTAGCGGGTTTTTGTGTTGGCATAGCCGAAAAATCAAAATTGATAGACGGCTCTCTTGTTTCTTCATCTGATGTTTTAATTGGATTAGCGTCATCTGGACCACACTCAAATGGATACTCTTTGATCCGGAAGATAATTGAAGTATCCAAAGCTGAGCTAACACTACCAATAGGTGATACAGATCTAGCAAGCGCTTTAATGGCCCCTACCCGTATTTATGTCAAACAAGTTCTAAAGTTAATTAAGGCTGTTTCTGTAAATGCTTTATCGCATATTACGGGCGGCGGTTTATTAGAAAATATACCCCGTGTATTGCCCAATAACACAAAAGCTATTATTGATACAAATAGCTGGGAGTTGCCTGAAGTCTTTAAGTGGCTACAGCAAGCAGGTAATGTAAACAGCACTGAAATGTACCGTACTTTTAATTGTGGCGTCGGCATGATCATCGCTGTTCCAGCAACCGAAGCTGACACCGCTATTGCATTACTTGAAAAAGAAGGCGAAATAGCCTGGAAAATTGGTGTTATAGTTGATGCGCAATCAGATGAAGAGCAAATAGAATTAAGCGGGCTGGAAGCATAAAATATGGATGGCAGAGACCCGGTTATCGTCGTTTTAATATCTGGAAGCGGCAGTAATTTACAAGCCATAATGGACGCGATTAAAAGCGAAGAAATTAGTGCAAAGATAGCGGCTGTTATATCAAACAAACCTGATGTGCTAGGCCTCAATAGAGCTAAAGACGAAAATATAAGCACGCACGTCATTGATCATAGGGAGTTTGCTCAGCGTGAGATCTTTGATGCAAAGCTGATTAAACAGATCGACGTGTACACTCCAGACTTAATCGTGCTTGCTGGCTTTATGAGAATATTAACCGATGACTTTGTTCGTCGTTATGAAGGTAGAATGTTAAACATACACCCTTCACTCTTGCCTAAATATCCTGGTTTACATACCCATCAACGCGCACTGGATGCAAAGGATACCTCTCATGGCGTTACTGTACACTTTGTCACTCCTGAGTTAGATAGTGGCCCGAACATAATTCAGGCAACTGTGCCTATTCTTAATCAGGACACACCTGAAACGTTAGCTCACAGGGTTCAGACACAAGAACACCTTATCTATCCAATAGCTGTTAAGTGGTTTATTGATGGGCGCCTTACAGTAGAAAATAATAAAGCAAGCTTAGATGATAAAGCCCTTCCGGATACCGGACTGCTATTAGAATCGGACCTTACATTACATTGATAGGTTAAGTAAGATCAGGCTTATAATTTTGTGCAAAAACCTCGAAATCTATTGATGACATAGGTTTTGCAAAAAGAAAGCCTTGTACTAAATCACAATGATGAAAGGCTAAATAGTCTAATGTTTTCTTGTCCTCTACCCCTTCTGCAATAACTGTTAGATTAAGGTTTTGAGCTAAATTGATTATGGTATTCACTATGGCGGCAGAATCACTGCTTTCATTAATATCATCTACAAATGATTTATCTATCTTTAGATTGTCTATTGGGAATTTTTTTAAATAACTTAAAGAAGAATA
>ENA-OSET01001083-OSET01001083.1-sediment-metagenome-genome-assembly--contig:-NODE-1083-length-29022-cov-3.500881_pt1 | contig 29022 bp, 24 predicted proteins | sample MGYA00237882_ERZ534229 | MGnify/ENA primary metagenome ERZ534229 (study PRJEB26408, sample SAMN06266212) | sediment metagenome | isolation source: Hudson Canyon methane seep mesocosm | place... | reverse complement strand
CCGACAGTAACTTTGCTCAACAAGATGCAGAAAACGCATTTGATCCTAACTGGTTTATGGCAAATGGCATGGCTGTTGATGATGCCGGTCACCTGTATATTAGTAACAGTAAAGCTTCACTTTCACCTAACAGAGATGCTATTTCACAAGTTTCAATTACTGACAATGGTAACTCTAGCTTCTTGGATTTTAGCCACAAAACATGGATTTCAGGGAGTGAGTTTTTTCCTAATGGTGTGCAAATAGAGGGTGATACACTCTATTATGCAGGAGGCTCAGATATTATTAAGGCTAAAATTCATACTGATTTTTCAGCAAGTGAAACAAAGTTACATTTCGATGGTGCTGACCTTGCAATAATCGATGATTTTGCCATTCATGGTGGGTATATCGCTTACGCGAAGGTATCAGTTCCAGGGTCTATTGTGATTCTAAAGCCAGCTGAATTTAATAAAACAGCACGTTTCTATTTCTCGGTTCCAATGGCGGTTATACCAAGTAGTATTGTTTACCAGGCAGACACTCCTGCTGGTGCACCATTATTTAAGGAAGGGGATTTACTCGTAACCTCCTTTTTTAGTGGTGGTTTGTTTCGAGTAGAGTTCTAAATAAAATTGGGCAAAAGGAAAAACCTCCCCCCTCTAAAAAAAAGCAATCTACATCTTTGAATATCAGTAGAAGGCAATAAAAGGGGAGGGGGGAATATTGCGCCTGCGGTTGTTAGTATTTACCTGTAACGCTTAGAAACCACTAATTGAAGCCTCTCAGATAGATACTATCTAGCGACAACTGTGCAAACACTTATGTCTACGGAAAATAATGTATGTTATTCGTTAATAACCACAAGCTACATCATAGGCAAATGTAGTTTGATATGTATTGTTTAACACGTCAAAAACCTGATCATCTGATGTTTGCTAATGGAAAATTGCCTTATCCAGAATTGTGTCGCAGAAGTAGGCCCGCATGTAATTTTCACTTAATCTGATCTTATGTTAATCGACATTATTTCAACTAATCGATAGTAATTCGAGCGTTTTCAGACTACTAAAAAATAGAATCAAAGAAGCTGTAAACTACTCAAACCTTATTGCTCCTCACTCAACCCTTCATTTAGTCAGTTTTTTATAATATCCGGTTTAAGGCTTACCTTTAAATATGTTTTCAATAAAACCTTCTGACTTCAATTCACTTAGTTTTTCATTTATCTCAGGAATTAAGGCATGAAGAGGGGATTTCTTGCCGATGCAAAACCTTTGAGAATTGACATAGAGTGGCTTTTTCGGGCTCATATACTTATCTTTCAAACCCGCACTTTCAAATAGATAGTCTCCTGTCAGGTTAAAATCTAGATAGAAATCATGTACTCCGGCGGCGAGTACTTTGATGGCTGATGCTGCATTTTTTGCTCTATGCAGTTTTAAAACGCCTCTTTTAACCGCATTATCTACGTCTTCACCATAAGCAGAACCCGCGTATCCAACCACTTTATAGCCTTTAAAATCATCATAGCTTTCCCATTCAAAGCCATTGGGAAACCTTTCTTTCATATAATACCAAGAACCTTTTCCTATTACCCAAGGGTCAGTAGTATCTACATAGTGCTCACGTTCTTTGCTGTGTACGCATGACTGTAGACCATCCATTTGTCCATGTTCGACCAATTTTAAACACTGTTTCCATGGCCTAATGGGTAACTCTAATTTGATGTCCATCCGTTTAAAAACTTCTGTCAGTGTTTTTATTGCATATCCTCCGCTTGCCATTTCACCTACTTTACCAATATTAAGAGGTGGCCATGGATCGCTACACATTTTGACAAGTGTTGGCCGTGCGAAAGAAGTATTGGCCATAAAAAACAGTCCAAATATAATGACGATGAGCTTTTTCATAACCCCTCCTAAGGTGACTTTCTTGATGAGGATTTAATGTTTTTGGGAAAATAAATCTTTGAGAATACGAATTAAAAAGTGTAGTTCTAAATCATAAGATTGTACAAAAACTAAACGCTATCGTGAGAAATTATTAGATAACGTTAGCTTCTTTGATTACACGAGGAATTGATATTGTAAAAGTGACGCCCTCATTTACTTCACTATTACACTGGATATGACCTTCAAATTGTTGGGTGATGATATTGTAAATAATGTGCATACCTAGTCCAGAATTAGCACCCATATTGGTTGTAAAAAATGGCTCAAATAATTTACTGATGTTTTCTTTCTCGATACCAACGCCATTATCTCTGTATGTAATTAGGATGTTTTTTTCATTTTCATTTACTTCAATATTTATATTTTTTCCTTCTTTGCCTTTGAATCCATGTGTAATCGAGTTCATGATTAAGTTACTTATGACCAATGTGAAAGCAATAGGGTAGCCTTCTGTTTTAATGTCATGGTCACAACTTATTTCGATAGAATGATTGTGCCGTCTCAGGGTACTCGAAAGACTAAGGCAAACATCGTCAATAAAAGGTCTAAGTTTGAAAACTTGTTTTTGTTCACCAGACTGATTGATGGCTACTCCTTGGAACCGCTCTGCCAGATCGGCAGTGCGACGGACATTATTCATTATAATATCGGTTATCTCTTTATTTTTAGATATGTAGCATTCAAATTCTTTATTGGATATAGCGTCTTTTTGATGGTTGTTTTCTAGCTCTTGGGTTAAGTCCTGAAGTAATGAGGTACTGGTAACGCAGATTCCCATGGGGGTATTTATTTCGTGAGCGACCCCAACGACCAACTGACCGAGTGCTGCCATTTTTTCTGCTTCTATCAGTTGTAATTTAGCGGTGAGTAATTCATTGGTTCTTTCATCAACTATTTTTTCTAAACAATCCTGGTTTTCTTTTAAACCTTGTGCGTATTCATCACGTTTGGTTCTGGCAGCGTCTAGGTTTTGTAGCATGGAGTTAAAGACTTCTTCTAATATTTTAAGTTCATTCCGCCCCTTGGTTTTGATGCTAATGCTTTGGTCTTTCACTCGGTCTAAGTCGATTTCTTCAACTCTGCTAGTGAGTTCAGAAAGAGGGTGGCTCAATATCTTTCTCCCCATGTATAAGAAAATTAACCATAAAGCGATGGTTTTAAGCACAGCATTTGCCAGGATGAAAATGAAGCCATAACGGACTTTATTGAAAACTACGCCTTCACTGGAATAAATGACACAGGTACCTGCTTCATGTTTTTGGCCTGTTTCATCTATGTGATAAAGAGTAAATGCATGACTTATTAATTTGGAAAAAAATAGGCTATTCTTTTTGGGTTGGCGACTGCCATCTTCTGATATGGTGGTTGCTGAGCCTTGGGCGTCAATTACTAAACCAAAACTGGACTTGTCGTCCACCAGGTTTGTAACGGTTACTCCCTCAATTACGGGGATTTTGATCATTCCGCGTAATATGCCACTGACCGCCTGGTCATCAAAATTATAAACCTGAGTTGCTAGCCCCTGTTCAAAGGTTTCTTGAAAGGTAATTAGATCTTCTTTTATGCCTTGCTTAGTATTGTAATACTCAGCAATCATATGCGTTACGGTCACGGTGATTGCAAAAATAACATACAACGAGAAAACCACAACTAAGAGCTGTGTGGTGATAGAATTTTTTATTGATACAAAAGGTGAATTAGACACAAATACCAGCTTTTAGAATAATATAAAAAATACTGTTAACTTGAAGGGCATAATATAAGCCCTTAGGTAAAGTTTAGCACTAAAGTTGTCGGTAGGTTGGTTTAGTGCCTAGCCTTCCGCCTAGCGCCGAAAACCCAAGCCCCGCAACCAGCATAATCAAAGCCTTATAATTCAAAGCGCTTAAGTCGCCAGCACTCAGAATTGAAATTGCCGCCACTAAGAAACCAACTATGGCGGCATGAAGTACCTTCTTTTTATCGGTGAGAATTGATGTAAATAAACCGCCTAAAATAAAGCTAATCGAAAAGGTGGCCGCGCTCAGGCAGAACCATAACAGCGTTTTATACTCATTCATTGCGGTATATTCATTGGCAGAACTACCGATGAAAGCTGCCAATAAAATATAGACTAATTGTCCGCTCAAGAAAATGACGATAGATAAAAGTGTGCCCAGAATAATTGCTTTAATACTCATGTGCAAAATCACCGTATGTTGTGAATGAGGTCTTGGGATATTTTACAGGAGCTATCAAGGCAATGGCTTGATTCAAAACAAGAGCGCTTCGAGATTATAAATTGATGCAGAGAATTAAGAGTATGCTATTTTTATAGTATTGATTTTATATTATCGAAGCCTGATTTATTGACTTACTTTACCCTTTAACGCCATTGCAGGTTACTAAGATGTTCAGTAAATTCAAAGTTAAGCACTATTTAATTTATTCTGCCTTTATTCTTTTTCTGTGCCCTTTATCGGGAATTGCTCAAGAGCTTACGCTTCGACTTCATTGTTGGGAAGGCTATGCAAAACCCTACGTCAAAGATTTTAAAATACTAATAAAACATAAATATGATATAGACGTAAATATGGTGATCAGTAATGTTTCTGACCCTGATGAGTTTTGGCAGAAAGCTAGAGGCTTGAAAGTTGATTTAATTTCACCCGCCCACAATATTCCTAACAGTAAACAATGGCCCTTTATTGAGAGTGGCGTTGCGTTGCCAATAAATTTAGACAATATACCCAACTACAAATATGTTTTGCCTTTCCTGAAATATAATCGATTTATTACTAATGTTAAGGGAGATGTTTTTGGTATTCCTTATACCATGGGGCCCTATGGTTTAGCTTATAATGCTGACAAAGTGAAAGAGCCTAAAAGCTGGAATGTTTTATGGCAAGATGATGCCCAACGACGTTACACCGTATCTAAAGACTACCCTGATGCAAATACCTATATTGCAGCTTTAGCTTTGGGAGCGAAATATAAGCATATCTATGATTCAGATAAACTTTGGGCAACCGTTGGCCGAGTCCCCCTTAAAACTAAGGTTGAAGCATTAGCGGCGAATGCATTTTCACTTTGGGAAGGAACGGCTAATCCTAAGGAATTTGGCTTGCTGAGATATGCAGCAACATGGGGGTACGCGGTTTCAGAAGCCAATAAGAAAGGTTTGAACTGGAAGATGGCTCGCCCTAAAGAGGGTACAAGTTTGTGGGTGGATCATTGGCTCATTACTCATGCGGTAAATAAGCCATTAAAAAAACTAATTGCTGAAGAGTGGATAAATTACACCCTGAGTAAAACGCTACAAATTGGGGTTGTGCGTAATTGGGGAGTTAGCCCTGTTGTTACTAACATAACGAGTGACTTTAGTAATAAGGAGGTTGATACCTTTAATGTAGGTGATAATGAGTATTGGAAAACACTTTCACTGTGGCAACATCAGAGTATTCGTACTCAAAATACAAACAAATTTTTGTGGCGGGATGCGATTAAAATAAGAAAAGAAAAATATGGTAAGAAATTAGCTGTAGGCGTAGGAAATTTTGCCCCTTTTTTTATCGAAGAAGATGGCTCAGGGCTTTTTCTGGACTTGCTTAGAGAGGTAATTAAATTAATGCCTTTGTATGAGTTAGATATCCGGTATTTACCCTACAAAAGAAAACTGAAAGAAATAAATTCAGGTGACCTGGATGTCGCTGCCAATGTTTTTGCTGATTCAAAAACAAATGCTTATTTATCCGTTCCATTTTTCCGGTTCACAGATGTTGCAGTAACATATAAAAATAAAGGCTATAAAATTGAAAGCATTGAGGACCTAAAAGACAAGCATGTAATTGCTTATGATGGCGCAACTGAGCTATTAGGTCTTAAGTTCAAGAAAATGGCATTATCGAATCCTTTGTATAAGGAATACCATTCAACTGTGGCCACCACTGGAATGTTGGTGAATAAGAGAGTTGATGTCAAAGTTGGCGACATTTATGTATTTTTATATGATATTAGTCGACCTGAATATAAAAATAAGGTTTTACCTTCTGACTTTACAATTCACCCCTTATGGGAAGACATGTTTACCCATATAGCGTTCAAAGATAAAAAAATACGTGATGAAGCGAATAAAGCTATAATGGCAATTAAAGAAAATGGTACTTATGATGCGGTGTACAAAAAATATGAGTTACTATTCAGAGCGACAAATAAGTAAACAGGTTGCCTCGATCGATTTATTGAAACAGCCTGTTTAACTGCAAAGTACCTGTTTATTTCCTGGAAGCGGCAGCTTTTTTCCAAACCTTGGCATTTGCATTAGAGGTACGCTTATCCTGATTCTCCCATAATGAAAGACCTTTCCAATAGGTATCCTCGCCTACGGCAAAAGTATCTCGTTCAGCAGGAGTGATATGATCACCCAGATTCGTTATAACAGGGCTGACACCCCAATTACGGATAACTCCCACTTGTAGTTCAATGCCAAGGCCATAGTTGATCCACTCCTCTGCCAACATTTTTTTCACTTTGTCGCCTTCAACTGCTGAGGTAATTACCCAGTGATCCACCCACATGGTGGTTCCCTCAGAAGGACGGGCCATTTTCCAGTTCAAGCCTTTCTTATTGGCTTCCGAAACGGCATATCCCCAAGTAGTGGCGTAATGTAATTTATCAAATTCATCTGGGTTAGCCGTTCCTGCCCATAAGGAGTACGCATTCTTGGCTAATGCATTGAGTTTTTCTTGAATAGCATCTTCATTGCCAGCACTACTCCGTAGTTTCTTGATGTCATACAAATCACCATAAGTTGAGCCTAAAATAAGTGCAGAGGTATAAATATTGGCATCAGGGTAATCTTTTGAAATAGTATATTTTCCAACCGCTGCCGCATCCCATAATACGTTCCAGCTTTTAGGTTCTTTCACTTTGTCTGCGTTATAAGCTAGACCATAGGGCCCCATAGTATAAGGCACACCATAAACTTTATTATTCTCGGTAACAAAGTCATTTTTTTGTAGAAAAGGAATCACGTATTTGTAATTGGGAATATTATTCAAGTTGACGGGGATTGCGACTCCACCTTTTATAAACGGCCATTTTTTACTTTTGGGAATATTATGAGCGGGTGAAATCAGATCGACTTTTTTTGCTCTGGCCATTTGCCAGAACTCATTAGGGTCAGAAACATTCGTGATATTGATGGTTATATCAATATTGTGCTTATCTTTGACTAGTTTTTTAAAGCCCTCAACATAGTGGCTGGCATAACCTTCCCAGCATTGAATGTTTAAAGTCACTGATTGAGCAGAGGTCAGTGGAGAGCAAAAACATAGGATGGTGCTTAATGAAATACTTAAGAATTTATAATTTAAATGGCGCATGATATTAACTCCTAAAAATATTAATTATTTTTAAACCTATATCAATTAGTACAAATATTAGTCTTAGTTATTAATAAATCAAGGAAACACTACGACGTTCATAACGTTAATAAGTATGGGCGAACCATTAACCTGCCGTTAACTCATTATTGCTTATTATCTATTCGTAATTTATGAATCTGAGATCGATTACCCTGGCTCAGATTATGGTTATGGCCTAGGTTTACGTTTAGTGGACCGAATTTTTCATAAAGTGCATTGGGCTTATCAGAATATAGACATTCCAGGGGGGAGAAAGGTCGTTATTCGGTTTTAGAAGTCCATTGTTAAACATAGGAGTTAAACAATGGACTTAATGATATGTTAAAGAAAGGGGATTTCTTCATGGATTGAATAAGTATCGTTGCTTAACGATGATGCGCTTGCTGCATTTAAGCTAGTTTGCCCAAAGTCTTTAGTGCAGATGCTACTGCTGTCAGGAAATTCGAATGCTACCGGTAGTGTTTCATGAAAAGTAGATAAGTCCATATCGGGCAGCATGAGTTCGGTTACAAATTCGGAGCGTTCATAGATGCTGGGTGTCGCTAGGCGGCCACGCTCCCCCCAAGTTATTTCAATATCACAGGAAAGCAGGGTAGTGCTTGGGTAGATAATCACGTCACGGTCAACATTAAATAGCTTTTTTAGCATCAATACTTCAAAGACGATGGCTGTATCTTCTCTGTAGTTCCCGTCATTGGTGGGGGAGTAACTATAAAAATCTGCTGCATTATCTGCAGCAAATGCTTCACTTGCAGTAAAAGGTGACATAGTTAGCTGATCGGCTGTTGGTTCATAACCCCGGAACAATAATTTGCCAAGTGATTTCCATACACCCGAGCTAAGTGGTGAATCATCTGTTAGCTCTTGGTAAGTACATAATTTGTTGTTCTTCTGGCTTTCTGTGTAATTGTAATAAGTTTGTTGCTCTGAAATATTCACCATGTTCTGAGTTTTTACGCAGTCATTTGCATGCGCTAATTCATGAAGTAATAAACGACTGGTGGAGATGATGATATCTTCAAGTGTTCTTTCAGTATCATCGTTAAGAGAAAAAGTTGCGTAAGCACTTTTACTATCGATAAGATTGCGGGTATAACGTTGAAAAGATAAATGCTGCCCGAAAGATGCACGGTAATCAGAGTCTTTGGAAACATTTGCTTTTTCACTATTTGTTAGCCAAAAAAAGCTAGGGTCTAAATAGATAGCACCAGAATAATCCAGAAAATAAGCTGGGCGAATATTCTCGGCAATCACAATGGCACTTGTCGCTTTGAGCAGCGTTAGAATTTCTGTCGGCGCTACATTGAGGTATTCTTGAAACCGTTGTCCCATCCAATCATGAGAAACCACAACCCGCTGCATGATTTGCTCAATGCTGGGTTGATCGAATTCCATGCCAATCAAGGGTAAAGTGCTTAAAGAACAGGAAGCGTTTGGACTAGAAATATTCACACATTTTTTGAGTTGATTGCTGTAGGTGCTGTTTGGTATATAGGGATATATATCTGAAAGGTCTGGGAATACAAAGCTAACTCCCTTGTCAGGGCCTTCACCACCACTGGTACAAGCTGTTAATGAAAGCACCAAAAGAATACAGCTTAAAAATTTCATCCTTGATTGACCTCAAAATAAAAAATACAACAAATAAAATAAGGGGGAACTTTATACTAACAGCCTCGAAAACCCAAGAAATGGCAGGTTAAATTACTCAAACTGTGTCTTGAATCCGCTCCACCAACCAGGAAACTTGTTTTTCCAATGCTTCAACACGTTCTATCAACTCATCAACAGAGCTGTTGGCAGTACTTGCAGGTGATTTTACTGAAGCAGTCACTGCTTCAGGTTCACCGCAAAGCAGATGCATATACCTGTCTTCTCGCTGACCTGATTGTGCCGGCATTTTTTGAATTAAAGGGGTGATTTTATTCAGAAGTTTATTTAATAAGTCATCGATTTCTGCCGTGCTTTGAAATTCAAACATTCGTCGAGTTCGACTCAAAAGCTCGTTAACCGTTTGTGGCCCGCGTAAGAGCATAATGCAGAAGAAGGCATGCTCAGCATCGGTAAAATGCAGGGTTCTAGTCAAACGCTGATTAAATTTATTCGCGCGTGAACCATAATCGAACTCGACCAGTTTGCGGTCTTGTAATTGATACAAACATTGTTGAACTTCACCCTCTTCAAGGTTCATGACTGGCTCACGACTGGTTTTTTGGTTACAGGCAAGTAGTAGGCTATTGAGGGTTAGAGGGTAAGCATCCGGCGTGGTAAGTTGTTTTTCCATGAGCGCACCAAGAATACGCGCTTCTAAAGTACTTAGCATGGCTGGGTTTTGTTCAGGTGTATGTTCTAGTTCTTCTTGGCTTTCCATATTGACCCACATATTGTTAATAATACTTCGATATAGGATCGTATTCTTATTTGCCTGCATTCTGCAATTAATTAAATCGTCTTATACTCTTGCCAAAGTGATTCAACCCGTTGTTTGTAGTACAAATGCACCATTAAGCCTTCACAAACTGTGTGAAACAGAAATTTCTATTAGCATCAAGATTTAAACAATACGTTTAATATATGCGGTTTTTTGCCCTGAATGCACGCTCTATACTAGCTATATATTAAACAAAAGGCGAGGTAGAGAAAATGAGTAATAAAATTTTAGTCACAGGTGCAAACGGTAATGTTGGTCGTCATACAGTTGAGGTTTTAAAAAACAAAGATGCAAATTTTATCGCTGGCGTGAATAGCGGTTCTATTGATGGTGTAGAAAACATCAATATTGATTATGCGAATATCGCTTCGCTTGAAACTGCCATGCAAGGTATTTCAACGGTTTTCTTAGTGCTTCCAAATCACCCAGATATGGTTCAGTGGGGGCGCAATATTATTGCCGCTGCAAAAAATAAAGGTGTTAAACACATCGTTCGATCAAGTGGTTCGCTTGCAAAAGCTGATTCATCGCTGCAAATCATAGAACTACTTACAGCAACGGATAATGACTTGAAAGAAAGCGGTATTGATTACACGATTACTGCCCCTCAATTTTTCATGCAGAACTTCATTAACTTTTTTGGCGAAGACTATAAGTCTGGAACCATTTATCAGCCAGCTGCTGAGGGGAAAATTGGTTGGGTAGATTTACGTGATATAGGTGCTGTAAATGCTGAGGTACTCATTAACCCTGAAAACTATAAAGGTAAAACACTCACCATTACGGGCAGTGAAAACTTGTCCTACACAGAAGCCGTTAATCAAATGAACAATGTACTAGGTAAAGACGCGCAATATGTTGTCATTCCTGATGAAGCTGCAGTAGATGCAATGACAGAACTACAATTTCCTCCTTTTATTATTGACCTGATGATTAGTCTTAATCACACCATCGTAGGAGGTTTGGCTGAAGAAACCACGAATACCGTTGAAGAAATCACTGGGCAAAAGCCGATCTCTTTCAAACAATTTGTTGAAGACAACAAAGCAGTTTGGCTTTAAAGGGGGGCGTCAGGGCGAAAGCGTTATTTTCGCCCTTAGTTTTTATAAACAGTTAGTGGAATTTATTTTAATTGTTAAAGCCGCATAAATATATTTTACTTCTATACTTGATAGATTAATTTCTTATTTACGAAGAGTGGACGGCATGAATAACGGAATAGATATAGAGGCTTTTGACAAAGAAAAGCGTAAATTTGAACGCTTTAATCTAAAAGCTAGTGGCGGGATGTATTTTGATGCCGGTGAAGAGTTCAATGGTTTTTTCCGTGACATATCAGTTGCAGGCACATTTTTTGAGGCAGCTGGGATTGATAAGGATTCAGTTAATCAATTTGTGACCATAAATATGGGAGTGAGAATTAAAGGAGAATATTATGCTATGGTAGCCAAGTGCAAAATTGTACGGGTGACTGATACAGGCGCTGGTATGCTTTTTGGTAAGATGGACGACAATAGTAAAAGCATCTTTCATGCACTTATGCAGGAGTTACGGGATAATTTGTTATAGGATCAACTCAATTGTTTATCCCTCCGTATTTGGCACATTACCGACGAGCAATTAATATGCGTAATTGTTGGTTCTAGTCGGTTTTCTTAGTTGCAAAGCTAGATAATGTGCCAATTTATACACCTAATGAAATCTGTTTAGCTACCTAATCAACATAATTAGAAATGATTTTTTTATACTTTCCAGAAGCTCTTAACTTAGCTAGCTCCAAATTAAAGTCATCACGTAATTTTTCATTGACTAAAGCCGTCCTGTAATGAGTTTTTGGGAATATTTCATGAATTGTCACAGGTGCTGAAACATCGTGATCAGTATTATTTTTTCTAAAATATTTAAAAATATTGATATCCAAAACGAGTGATTGAGTGCGGTCTAGAAACAGCATCGGAATTTGTGCTTTTTGCTTGGCTGTTTCCTTATATTTAGGGTTATCACTTGCCATTTTTGCAAACTCATCTCCTAAATACTTTGTTGCATTTTGAAAGGCCAAAATTCTATATTTTTCAAGATCAGAAATAGTATCAATTTTATAATTATTAGATTTCAAGGATACAGCTACGTTTTGATAGGTAATATGAGAGTCCGTATAAAAAACATTTTGAATACCTGAATTCTCATTTATGGTTATAGCGCCATCTACTTTACCTTGGTCTAAATGTTTAACAACCCGCGCAAACGGAACATAAACAGGCTTGACTGTATGACCTAAATTTTCGAAGACTGTTTGAACAATATCTAACTCCATGCCCGTGTCTGTATCGGATAGAACATAGGGCGGTAAAGCAAGCCCAACAGCCAGTCGCAACTCTTTTGCTGACACATTTCCAATATTTAAAAATACCAAAACAAAAACAAGTTGAATTATTCGCATATTAACTGACATAAAAATATCTCCACTTTATTTCTCAGGTTTATTAATAGTTCTGGTTAAAAAACAATCAGTCCTTAAGGTATAGTCCAGACAAATAATGTGGTCAATTTATTCTTTGATATGAAAAATATTCAATAGGTTTTAATCCAAGAGATACTGTGGGTGATCCATAAACCACTGACTCACAAGCGTTTTAAAAATCCGCATTTTTTTAGGTAAGATTCTCTGGCCAGCATGAACAATATTGAGCTCATGAACCGGTACTTGGTAATCTGAAAGCAAGTTCACTAAAGATCCTACCTTGATATCTGACTCAACAAGGTAGTAAGGGATATTAGCAATTCCACGGTTATCTAAGGCCAACATTCTCGCTGTGGAATATTCGTTCGTTGAAAACAGCCCTTTGACTTCGATATTGAGCGTATCGCTACCTTTAACAAGTTTCCAGTTATTCCAGGCTTCTTTAAGACTATTTGTAATACATTGATGTTTATGAATATCCAGGGGGGTTTTTGGCTGGCCAAATTCCTGAATATAGGACGGACTTGCGACTAATACGTTTCGAGTTTTTCCAATAGGTTTAACAACGAGGTTATCCGGAATAACGTCAAATGCGCGTAGCGCAATATCTTGTTCTCCTGTTTCTACATTTAACGTTGAGGTCGAAAAGTTCAATTCAACATGAACATGAGGGCATTGCTTTGTGAAACTAGCTAACACCTCCGGGATTAGTTTTTCACCTAAAGTGACTGGGCTGGTAAAGCGAATCAGTCCTTCTGAGTTCTGTGTTAAATCTAGCACCTGTTGGTGAGCACTATTGGCTAAAGAAAAAATTTGCTCTGCTTTTAAAAATAAATGATGCCCTGCCTCCGTCATTGTTACGCTTCTGGTGGTTCTGTGAAATAGCTGTGTATTTAACTCTCCTTCCAAGCCTTTTATATGTCGACTGATCAAACCTTTAGAAACGTTTAAATGCTCCGCCGCCGCAGAAAAACCGCCTTGGCTGGCAACGCAATAAAAACTTTCCAGGTACTGTAAGTTCATAATGAGACCTTCAATTAAAACCTAAGCCTAGTTCTAGCTGCTTGGAAATTACAATCAAAATTAAAAATAATATTATCCATCCATTATTTTTCACTGTAGTTTATAGTTATTATCAATTTAGCCTGTAAATAGTGTGGCTCAATTTGCATCTGAAGTGCGAGTTTCATTAATGACTATAAACTTTTTTTCAATATTGTTGATTGCAACAGTTTCTGTCGGCTGTTTACTTATATTAGCGTTACTGACATCTCGGCAGAAAAATAAAACAGCGAATTATTTGTTGTGCTCTCTTATTGTTTTATTTTCTTTTTATGCGCTGATCAAAATACTCAGCAATACACAAGATATTACTGATTTTCCTTTTTTGATTCGTACTTATCGTCCCGTGTTTGTTTTAGCCTGTGCTAATTTTTATTTTTATTGCATTGCGCTAACGATGCCTGACTTTAAATTCAAAATACAAAATTTATATCATTTAGTTCCTGTCAGCATTTATAGTTTGCTGACCCTACCATTTTATTTTTCTAGCAATGCTGAAAAAATTGCGTCTTTATCTCAGCAGCCATTTACACTGAGTTGGTCTATAGAGCGTGGTTTTTTTGTATTGATATTTGCTGTGTATTTTTCATTATCTTACCGAGTGGTTTCCCGGTATCAGGCCAGTATAAAAGAGCAGTTCTCTAATACGGATAAAATAAAACTAGATTGGTTAAAGAAATTAACAATTTTGTTCGCTGTTATTTGGATAGTGGCGCTTTTCAGGTTTTTAAGTGCTTATGGGAAAGTAGGCTATGAAAATAAATTTATGGTACCTATTTTATTATGCGCGACCATTTTTTTAATTGCATGGAGGGCCTTAAAACAACCAGAAATTTTTAGTGATCGGTGGAACGAACAGGGATCTTTTAGGCATCAAGAAAGAAACAAGTTACAAAATAATTTTGTTGAGCCCGTAAAAGAAAGTAGTGTTAAGCCTTCACCCGCTAAATATGAAAGTTCAAGCTTAAGTGAAAGTGAAATTGAACAGTATAAATTAAATTTAGTGGAGTATCTGGAGCAAGAAAAACCCTATATAGATCCCGATTTAAAATTACAACATTTAGCCGACCATTTAGGTGTTCATTCCCATCAACTATCACAAATTATTAATACGCACTTACAGAAAAATTTTTACGATTTGATCAACTCTTTACGAATCAATGAAGCAAAGCAACGATTAATTGACCCGAAAAACCAGCAGATGAATATTGTCACTGTCGCTTTTGATGTAGGTTTTAATTCGAAATCAACGTTTAATTCGGCATTTAAAAAATACACAAATATGACACCAACCCAGTTCAAAAAGTCTCATTCCATTCAAGCTTAATATTCAAACGAGCTTATATTAATTATTTTCCTTATTTGACGCATAAATTATAAGTATTAAACGTATCGATTTATTAATACGGTCGATACGCTTAATTTATATACGTAAATTCAGTTACTTACAAATTATGAGTTCACCGCATGAATCTTTGCATGCATACGTTAATTGATAAATAAAAGAGTGGTAAGTAATGAGAAAATTATTTTTTGCAATCTCAATAATGGTGATTTGTGTATCGACTTCCTTTGGGCAAGATGCTCTGTCAAAGGGTAAAAATGTTCATCAAATGGGAGGGCGTATATCGACAGATAGCTCGATTGATTTTAAACCAGGAGTTAACAAGGTTCATTTTTTAAGTGAAGGAGTGAAAGTCGTTGGTAATCTTTATATACCAAAAAGTACGTCAAAAATGGGAGGTGCTGCGATTGTCATTGTTGGTCCTAAAGGTGCGGTGAAAGAACAGACGCAGGGGATTTATGCCAAAAAATTAGCAGAGGAAGGGTATATAACCCTTGTATTTGACCACAGAACTTATGGCGAAAGTGGAGGTTATCCAAGGCATTATGAAAACCCCTATATGAAAATTGAAGATGTTAAAACCGCTGTCAGTTATATCAGCTCATTAGATATAGTCGATAAAAACAAAATCAGTATGTTGGGTGTCTGTAATGGTGGAGGGTTTGGTGCCGCAGCGGCTATATATGATCAACGTGTTAAATCCTATGCCTCAATTGCGGGTATTTTTGATTTAAGAAGTCAGATTTTAAACGGTAAATCAGGCGATAAAATTAGGTGGCAGGATATTATGCAGAAATCTGCTGATGCGAGGCAAAAATATTTTGAAACGGGTGAAGTAGATTATGTTCAACAAATGCCAGATATTGATGAAAATGCAAGCCAATTACGTAAAGAAGCCTACGAGTATTATCGTACGCTTAGGGGCTTAGTACCCAATTGGGGAGAAAATAAAATGGTAACATTCAGTATGGATACTCGAAGAAGCTATGATATTACAGACCAGTTATCTTTACTGTCACCTAGACCTTATTTGGTTATCGCCGGAACAAATGCGATGACTTTAGGTTTGAGTGAGCAAGCATATGAACGTGCAAGTGAACCAAAGGAAATGTTTAAGGTTGAAGGTGCATCGCACATTGACCTTTATGATGTTGAGCAATATGTTAATCAAGCAGTGTCTAAGTTAAGTACATTTTATTCAGCAATAAAATAGGTTTGAAGTTATGACCAATATAAATGGCGAACTCCATTAATTGTGCGAACGATAAAATCTTATGAAGAGGCGGTTCCAGATAATTACTGGTTTGATATTCCTTTAAAAGGGTTTTATTTCTGGGATAATTTATTTAGCCGTAGTCGCAGAGTGTTAGCTGAGCAAGGGATTTATGATGGGAAAATGATTAAGCTATTAAGAATAGTTCGATGTCAAAGTTATCCTGACAGGGCTGAGTGTTTTTAGTTGAGAGCTTTACACAGACTTAAATGGTGAGAAACCATGAACAAGGAGAGATAAGGATGTTCAATCAATTAAGTGAATTTATTAATTCACGGATTATTTTTTGTGTAATTATTTTAGTATCAATATATTTATCTGCTTGTGGTTCTGAAGGGGCTTCTGATTCAGAAGCCAGTGCCATAAGCAATGATTCTATTTCACCCAGTATAAGTATTACTCGAACAAGCGGTGAGATACCTTTTCATATTTATGTATCATCAAGCGACAGTAGTGCTGAGGGTATTGAGAACCCTTATGATCAACTAAGCTATCGCTGGGACTTTGGTGACACTAGTTCTGTCACGTCGTTCACTCATCCGGTTACTCAGGTGGCTGTCGATGCCAATACTGACCAAACTGGCCCGGAAGCTTCATTTGTTTATCAAACCCCTGGTACTTACACGATTACACTGACTGCAGAGTATACAGATGGAAATGACACCTTTGTAAACCGAACAACTACCACGGTTACGGTTTCCGAATGGTCAGGTGAAACGCGTTATCTAGACCCTGTATCCGGTAATGATGATAATTTAGGAACGCAAGCAGATACCGCCTGGCAAAACTGGTCAACATTAGTTAATTGGTTAAGTGGCGGCAACAACCGAAAAGCACTGATTAAACGAGGGACAGAAGTTTCTGTTGAAGAAATTCTATGGCTAGAAAATTCTCATGTTCGTTTAGGTGCTTATGGTGAGGGAGCAAAACCCATCTTAAAGGCGGATGCTGAAATCGGTTCGTTCATTCGTTTAGCTACCGATGCAACGATACAAGACCACGTATATTCAGACCTTCACCTCGATGGGAATAATGGTACTGCCAGTTCTTTGATCTATTCACGAATTTATGAACCCAGTACGAAAATGAATGCCATTGCGTTTCTGGATATGACATTTGAAAATGATGACCCACACGGAATTGAAGACATAACATCCAACATGATAACGATTCAAAATCCACCGGATGGCCATATTGATGATGTATTAGTATGGAATTCAAACTTCATCAGAAATCACAGTGTCAAAAATGGTATTTATGCCGAAATGCAGGGGCACTTTGCTGTGGTGGGAGGCTCGTTTATTGGAGGTGATGGCAACAGCATCAAAGATCACCCTATCTATCCAGCGACAGTAAATCATGCGCTTTATCGATGGATTAATTTCCAAGAAACCTATTCAAATAACTTCTCAATCAATAGCGCTTCAAAAGGTGGCGAGACACTGCATTATACATTGGTGGATGGCTGTAATATTACTGGTGGACAAAATGGTTTGGACTTTACTCGGCATAACGACAGTACAACAGGGTGGTTTAGTGATGTCATTGTTCAGAATAATGCGATACATGACTTAGGAAACCCTAGCCAAGGTTATGGGATTATCGGTGGTTCTCTGGAGCGAATTACAATAAGGAATAATCACTTTTACGGTATTCCTCAAAGCGATATTTTGGTTCAAAAAGATGGAACTCATGATGTCTCATTACAGCTACATAATAATGTTATCTGGAAAGGTGTGGACCCCGTAGATTCGCTTTATATGTTAGATTTTCAGGGCATTCGTAACCTTTCAATGACTCATAATATATTAGTGAATGAAGGTGTTAGCGGCGGCTCAACAGGCATTGCCAGTTTTGATATACCAGAAATAAATCATTGGGATATAGATAACAACCAGTATTGGGCTCCTAGTATATCCAGTCCCTTTAAACTGCCTGGCGTTGACTATTACGCCTTCAATGAATGGCAGTCTTTAGGTTATGACAGCAGTAGCTCACATTCAGACCCTGAATTTATAGACTCAAAAAATGGTCATTTTTGATAAATGACGATAAGATTGCATACCCGCTTTTAATGAACTAGTAAGGGGATATCATAGTGAATGAAATGTTAACTTTTAGCTTAATAGCCTTACTTTTAGTGCTATCGCCAGGACCAAATGGCGTTTTAATTTTAAAAACGGCATCTTCGCAGGGAAAGAACGCTTCAATTCTTAATGTTTTAGGGTTAACTACCGCAACTTTTTTTCACGGTGCACTTTCAATTTTTGGCCTTTCTGCCCTACTTATGCAATCAGCAGAGTTGTTTTTGATCATAAAAATACTTGGCGCTGGGTATTTGTTTTATATTGGCATCAAGGCAATTATTAGTTCTTATAAAACCACAAATAATGATATGAACACGGAAAAACAACCTAGTTCTAAAAGAAAAGGAATAGGTTATTTTAATGAGGGTTTTATAACACAAATTCTAAACCCGAAGGTGTCTATGTTTTACTTAGCGGCCTTTCCTCAGTTTATTTCACCTGACAGCTTCTCATATGTGAATGCATTTTCTTTAGTTTCAATACATGCGAGTATTATATTCGCATGGTTTATAGGGGTAACTTTCGCAATAGAAGTAATAAAATCATCCGCTAAAAACTCTAAAATTGGAAACTGGGTTCAAAGGCTATCAGGCTCAGCTATGATATATTTTAGTTCAATGATTCTTACACAAAAATAAGTGTAAACTTGGCCTAATAGTTTTAATTTCGTTAGCTTCTAAAGTGTTGACTAAGTACAGAAAGCGAACATTTTTAGAATACGGGGTATCCACTGGTTAGCTAATACAATACCCAGAGGGTTCTTCATAGTTGTTAGTCATCTAGCATATGTCGTATATCTATCGAGGGAAGTAAGTTGTTAAGAAATGGAGTTTTGGTCCTCGTAGTATTTTTGGTTGGTTGCGGTAGCAGCTCTAACAAGGAAAGTGATCAGATTAACCTCAGCAACTCCGACCTTTCTGGAACCTGGCGCGTGAGTAGAATTGAAGATATTCACCATTCGGAATCCCGAGAGTATTTGTACAGCTCATTATCAACGAATACGTTGATCATTAGCGATTCTGATTCCGAAACCACGTACACTGAATGTCACGACTACGGTCGAGATCGTGGAAAGCCGGCAATCAAGACTGACGAAAATTTGTATATTGATTTTGGCGAGACCCGATTAGAAGCAGTTTCTAGTACGGTGCTAACAACTGAGAGTGAGGTGGGTATAGAGAACTCATGGCTGCCTAACCGTTATGTCAATAAACGGCTAGAACTAGAAAAAATATCTGACGATGTAATATTGGATAACGGGGTATTAACTATGAATGGCCCCATTTCTGCTACCGAGTTTTCACAAGTTTGCTTATACCACTACTATTCAAGCCTTACTGATGATCACAGTTATAATATTATAATTCCTTTTGAGGAAGACGAATTAGATCTGTCTATAAGATTAATAGGTCAACCTGAAGAACAAACATATGATTTTACTCGATATCAGGATGGGGCCGATATATTGAGATTTGACTTCGGTTCAACTTCAAGCGCTTTTGAAGAGGTTATTGGCGCCCGTCACATACAAGTTGAATCTGCCGAAATCACCATCACAGAATCTAATCATAATGTACTTAGTGGTAGTTATGCGTTTGTTGGTCCGAACGATGAAGCTTTTGATGGTGAGTTTCAGATTAAGCTAAGAAATTGATATGGGCGCATAACAAATAAGCTGAAACAACCCATTGGGCCAGGTTTTGCATTTTGCACTCTTTAGAACACACATAAATAATGATCGCTTAGGTCGATAGCCAACATGTAAGCTAGACTATGAGGTTTACATCACCAAGCAGTTTTTCAATACTCTGCCTGCTGTCGAAGACTAGCAATACGATTACCTTTTGATTTTCTTTATCTACTTTATAAATAACCAAGTTGTGTTTGTCGATAATGAGTTGACGATACCCTGTGACTCCCAAATCCACTAGCCGATCACATATTGGCCCAATAAAAGGATCATTGAGAAGCTTTTCTTCAATACCTTTCTGAATCGCTAATTTAGTTTTAGACGCTAAATTTGGGGAATATTTTCTAGTGAGGAAATTGCAAAGTCTTTTCAGCGTAATTTTAAATACGGGACTAAAAGCGAGTTGATATGGCATTGTTGTTTACTAAATGTCGAAAGCATCGGAGATAGAGAGTTCATCCTTAGACGCGCTTTTCTCTGCTAGATTAACTAGCTTCAGTAAAGCAATTGACTCTTGCTGATACTGATAATCTTCAAAACTTTGAATTATATATTTCGCTTTTCCGTTTTGAGTAACCAATAGCGGCTCGTCTACGTTTAGCTTATTGGCATTTTCTTTTAAGAAAGTAACTGTTTCAGTATGCATAAATAAAGGCCGTATTCAGTCTGAATAAAGACTGATTGTAGCACAGAGACTCTAGATTGGGAAAAATTGACAGCTCAGGTAAAAATACTTGATTTTCAAAACCAGACAGTTTATTTGCAAATATCTAGTCTCTTGTGGGCGGAGTCCCCCTTCTTTGTTTATTCAGCAGCTATTTTTTGTTCTGGCGTTAACCATTGGTAAAGTAAAGGTACGATAAATAGCGTCAATAGAGTGGATACCAATAGTCCGCCAATAATCACCCAACCCATTGGTGACCACATGGAGGAGTGGCTTAATGTTAAAGGCAGTAAGCCACCTATTGTTGTTAAGGTTGTTAAAATAATAGGCAACAAGCGTGTTTTCGCTGATGTGATAATTGCTGATTGCACACTGATTCCAATTTGAGAGCTTCGAATTTGATTGGCGTAATCAACTAAAATAATTGAGTTATTAACGACAATTCCAATGAGAGAGGTTAAACCAATAAAAGCGGTGAAAGAGAATGTGTAGCCTGTGACCCATAAACCTAAAATAGCACCGCTTATCGCAAATGGAATCGCGGCAAAAATAATGAGCGGTTGGACAAATGAACGGAATTGCAAAACCAGTACAGCGAAAATACCGAGTAATGCCACAATAACTGCTTGGAACATCCCACCAAAAGACTCTTTACGGTCTTCCTGTTCGCCACCTATTAGATAGTTAACACCTTGGGGCCAATCATATTGCTCTAATTTCAGGATGATCTGATTGGTGACTTGCTCTGCTTGAAAGCCGGTATCAAGATCAGAAGTTACTAAGGCCATACGCACCATATTATGGTGACGGAAACGTGGGATCATGCTTTCTAAATTGAAGTCAACTAAGTGATTGAGTGGAATCATATCGCCATTTTCTGCTAGCACATGAATTTGCTGGAGTGCTTGCCACTCTGGTGATTCAGGGCCCTGTCGTTTTATTAGGATACGATAATCTTCGCCATTGCCATCTCGAAAATTTCCGACAGATTTTCCGACTAATGCTGTACGGACTGCCTGATCTATTCTACTGACGGGAATACCCAGCATGGCTGATTTTTCACGGTTAATTTTTACTTTTAAATCAACTTTATGTCGAGCGATCGGGTTGTCGACATTAACCGTGCCGGAAGTTTGTGCAATTATTTGTTCGACATCCAGGCTAACCGTTCTTATTACGTCTAAATCCTCACCCGTAATACGTATTGCAATGGGGGCGTCATTAGGTGCCCCCTGCATGAACTCTTGTACTTTAATTTGAACGGCTGGCACGGTTTTAAACTCGGCACGTAATGAGGCGATTAATTGTTCTACTTCCTCATATTTATTCGCGTTTATCTGTACAAAAAGCTGAGCATAATTTGGCACTTCACGGTTGCTTGATGTGTTGTAATAAACTCTGGGATTGCCTTTTCCAATATTGGTTGCCACTGAAGTGACTTTCTCATGAGACTTGACCATTGTTTCAACGGTGATTGCAACTTTCTGTGTGTAGTCGAAACTCGCACCCTCGGGTGTTTCAATATGAACTAAAAGCATTGGCTTTTCAGCCTTAGGAAATAAGCTAACACCGATGGATTCAAAGAGTGACAAGATTGAGACGAATAACAGAATTGCGATACCAAATGATTTCCAGGCATTGTTTAATACTTTCGTCAGCATGAATTGATAGGGCTTACTGGCAAACCACTCTATGCCGACAAGCGCAAAGTTCTTATGATCTGGCCCTTTAGGCTTTTTTAGTAGCCAGCCTGCAATCATAGGCGTTAATGAAATCGCAATAATTAAAGATGCAATTAGCGTCAATACAACGGTCACCGGCATAGAACGAATAAATGTGCCCGAGCCGCTAGGTAGTAAAAGTATAGGAAAAAAAGCTAATATCGTTGTTAGGGTACCACTAATGACGGCCCATGAAACTTGGGAGGCACCTTTAATAGCGCTCTCAGTTCGGCTATACCCCTGTCGCATGAAGCGACCGACATTTTCAGTCACCACGATGGCATTATCAACTAATAAACCCAAAGCAATAATTAGACCGGTAATCGACATCTGTTGTAAACCATACCCTGCCATATCTAACCAACCCAAGCCCATTAAAATAGATAATGGAATTGCAATTACCACGACTGAAGCGGCGCGAACGCCTAGAATGATCAAAGTAAAAGAGCCTACGAGCAGTAAGCCTTGCATCAAGTTATTAAAAAAACCATTAACGCGTTTAGACACACTTTTACTTTGGTCCGTGACGGTATGAATTTGAAACCCTTGTGGAAGTACGTTTCTAAAGTTCTCTGTAGACTGGTTTAGTAATTGGGTAACATCAAAAATATTGGCATCTTTACGTTGAACAATATTAACAAATACCCCCCTTTGCTCGTTAAACCTTGCTAGATAAGAGGGGGTATCACTGCCAAACTCTACGTTTGCTACATCACGAACATAAATAACAAAATCAGAAGCACTTTTTACGATGGTGTTCTTAATATCATCCAGGCTTGAGAAGTCGCCACTCGTTTGAACGGTGAATCGTCGTTCTGAGCTATTGATATGACCGCCTGGAATATTTGCGCCAGCACTGCTTAATGCCCTTTCAATATCCTGAAGCGATATTTTCAATTCAGCCATGCGTACCAAGTTCATCTTAACGTGAACTTGTTGTTCTGGGTAAGCGACTACATCCACTCTTTTTACGCCTGAAACACGTTCTAATTGTTGCTCCAGTTTCTCTGCCCAGTACTTTAATTGCTGGTAAGGCTCATTGGGTGAGCTTAATGCCAGCTGCATAATGTTTACATCGGATGGGGATATCTTCTCTGTTTTTACTCTTAAAATCCCTGAAGGTAAATCATCTCTAATGCTTGAAATTGCGGCAATTACATCATCATATTTTTCATCAGGGTCACTGCCATACAGAAATTCTGTTTCAATAATCGCCAGGCCATCTTCAATGTTGGTACGAATGACCTTAAGGTCTTCCAGCTCATTGATCACATCTTCTATTGGGTCAACCACCATTTTTTCCATATCAACCGGGTTTGTACCAGGGTAAACAATGGATGTGACGGATATTGGGAAATCAAATTGAGGGTCTTCTGACCTAGGCATCGTGGTTAACGAAACGGACCCAAGTGCAACCAGTAGTAATATAATGACTAGCGTGAATTGGTAATTGCGAATGGCGAGAGAAGGTAAACTCATCGTTGTATACCCTTAGATAATCTGGAGAAGTGAAGTGCAGTATGAAAATCAGTTAGTGCTGGATATAAGGTTGGCACTAGAAATTAATGCGCCTTCACTTAAAAAAGTAGCGCCACGAGTGACAATGCGACTATCATTTTCAAGACCGTTGCTTATCGCTAATTTACCCGATTCAAGCCAGTCGACGGTGACTTCTTTAAGCGTTACATGATTGCTAGGTAAAACTTTGAATACTTTCGCTTTGCCCATTTTAGCTTCAACAACCGCTTCAATCGGCACCCAAATGATCCGATCGCCCGACTGTGGTAGAAGTTCTACGCGGCCAATGAACCCTGAGTGAAGGCGTTGCTCGTTTGGGTCAAGCGCAATCTCAATTTCGAATAACTGGGTTCGATCATCCGCGGCAGCAGCGACTTCTGAAACAAAGCCACTGAAAGCAGTTCCTTGGTATGCATCGAAGTGAATTAGTGCTTGATCGCCTACAGAGGTTCTTACAATATCTTTATCACTAATTTTGCTGCGAATTATCCAACCTTTGTTCTCGGCCGCTAACACTAATGAGGGTTGAAATGAGGCTATAAATTCATTCTCTTCAACTAGTCGTCTTAAAATTGTGCCATTGATAGGGGCTTTAATTTTAGCGTGTTTTTGATTAAATTTTGCTATGCGTAACTTAGATAAGCTTACTTCAACTTTTGTTTCAGCTGACTGTAGATCTGCTTTTGAAATAGATTTTTTTGAATATAATTCTTTCAAGCGCTTTAACTGGCGCTGTGCATCATTGTATAAACTTTTGGCTTGGCTCACTTGAGCAGAAATCTCCTCTTGGTCTAATTCTGCTAGTAGTTGACCTTTTTGAACATACTCGCCTTCATCGACATAAATACCTTTGATTTGTCCTGATGTTTTAAAAGAAAGGCGTTGCTGTGATTTGTTAACCAGTTTTCCGCTGGTATGTAGTGTTCTTTTAACCGTTTCAAAATGAACCACATCCGTGTGGACTGGAAATGGTTGTCCGCCGGCCTGATCAGCGGCAACCTGAAAACTTGCTACGAGGGAAACCAACGTCAATTGACTGAAAAATCTTGTCAGCAATGGTCTGCGTCGTTGCATTTCGTTTTCTCCAAAAGGTTATAGCAAAACATAAATGTAATCACTGAACACATGGTATGCTTTCATGTTTTCAGTGTCAACAATGTTTTCATAGAACACACTGTGCAGAAAAGATGTATAATGTCGGAAAAATAAATATAAAATTTAACATAAAATCTTTGAGAACTGATCTGATGAAAGAAGCAACTCCGTCTTACCACCACGGCAATTTACATACGGCCCTGCTTGAAAAAGCCAAAGAACACTTGATTGAAAAAGGGCCTGATAAAATTAGCTTAAGGGCTTTAGCAAGAGACGTTGGTGTATCACAAACGGCGCCATATCGACACTTCCCAGATAAAACGATGCTGCTTGCTGCGCTGGCAGCTGAAGGGTTTAAGCAACTATATCAACAAACCTATGACGCAAATATTAAGGGTGGAAATGCTGAAGAACGCTTACAAAATGTGGGCTGTGCCTATGTTGAGTTTGCAGTTCAAAACCCTGACCTCTATCGATTGATGTTTGGTCCAATGATTCCTGCTGATACAGAGTTAGAAGAATTGGATGATTATGGTGGGCGTTCATATGAAGTGATTGTTCAGCTTATTACGGATGGCATTGAATCTAATGAGTTCACAGAAGGCGATCCATTGATTCTTGCAAACTCAGCGTGGGCCTTGGTTCACGGCGTCGCGAGCTTAGTAATCGACAATCGTTTTGCCTGTACGGATGGCGAAATGACTGAGCAGCATATTGAGCAGGTGGTTCGTCTTATTGGTGTTGGCTTGGTAAAGAGGTAATTTTCATTTTTCTATGTATTACAATGAGGTTTAGTGCCAGGCTAGTTTAACTAGAGAGTTTTCGAGATTCTAATCCTTGTCATTCCGGTAGTCTTTTCAGCCGGAATCCAGTTCTTTTATGGTTAACATTGGCGTCAAGCTGCTGTTGTGAAAAAATCTCAACTATTGTTTTTCAGTCATCAAAACTAGCTTGCTGATTTTATATCGGTCTTTTGCATCTATTTCTAAAATAAATTCAACTTTGTCTTGTCGTTTAAAGGCTAACAAATCAATGTCGTTCGCAAGGTTGAAAGCCATCAGCATTGGTGGCCAGTTCATTTCAGGAATGGGGGCATGTTTTATTGTAATGATTCTTTCTTCAGCAGAGATCTTCGTAACCAAGCCATAGCCTGAAGCTTCTCGCACTACCTCACCCATTACCCCGGTGACTGAGTTGTAACTATCGCTGGCAGGCTGGTCATTATTGGCGCAGCCTGTCAGTAATATTGTTAGATATATCAATGCAGTTATAAATCTCATTCGCATTTCCTTTTTAATTATTTAACGCAAGCGCCTGTCTCAAATATGAGCTTAGGGTAACAGGTATTGTATTACCTGTTCTTTGGTTTTATGTGGGGAGGTTTTTTGGGTGTTGTCATATTGATATAAGAGGTCTGAATGACTGCATTTTTTTGAGCTCATTTAGACGTTTTATTGAGGATAAGTATAGCTAAATCAATATGTTATGGCTTGGTATGAATTTTGTATTAAAGAAAAGTAGATGCGACAAAGTGTCGCACCTGAATTTCTTTTCCGATATAAGGTTTTCTAATGGTCAGACGTGTTTGTACTGTTTCAGTCTCTTTGTTGGCTGTGCTTTTATGTCTATTTTTACCTCTTCAAGCTTCCGCGGGCGGTTTAAATATTAGCCCGATTTTGCCAGCTTTACCTGAAATTCAAAAAGCTTTTCCTGATGCTTCAAAGATTAGTGATAAACAAGGTGAGCTGTTAGTTAGAACTGTTTACGGAAAGAGTAATGAAATTCTGGCCTATGCCTTTGAAACTAATGATATTGCTCGTGTACCTGCTTACTCGGGGGAACCGGTTAATACGCTTGTTATTATCGACCCTGAAGGTGTGATTACGCATTCCGTCGTACTTGAGCATCACGAGCCCATTTTACTGGTGGGTATCCCTGCTCAAAAGTTATTTGATTTTGCGGCGCAATACATTGGTTTGGCCTCTGATACACGTGTCAAAATTGGCGGTACAAATCAGCAGGATGATGGTTATACGCATATTGATGCGGTGTCAGGCGCGACGGTAACTATTATGGTGGTGAATGTCGCCATTATGCGATCAGCTAAAAAAGTGGCACATTCACTGGGTATTATTGAAATCAATGCGCAGAGTCAGCAGCCTCCTGCCAGTATCAAGCAAGACTATTTTGTTAAGGCTGATTGGGCTGCACTCACTGGTAATGGTTCTATTCGGAAATTATCACTTAGTAATGCTCAAATAGATAAAGCATTTGATGGCACTGAGGCACAAGAGGCGCCGAGTGATGATCCTCAAGGAATATATTCTGAGATTTATTACACGCAATTAGATATCCCTTCCATCGGTAAAAACTTACTTGGTGAAAGTGAGTACCAATGGTTGATGGCGGAGCTAAAAGAAGGTGAGCATGTCATCGGCTTGATGGGGAATGGTTATTCTTTTAAAGGCTCAGGTTATGTACGTGGTGGTATTTTTGACCGAATTTTAATGCATCAGGGCGAAACAGAATTTAGCTTTCGTGATACCGATCATTACCGAATCAATGACTTATTCATTGAAGGTGTACCTGATTTTTCTGAGATGTCACTCTTTTATGTAAGGAAACACCTGGAATTTGATACTGGAAAAGACTGGCAGGTTGAGCTATTGGTGCGCCGTCAGGTTGGTGCTGTTGATAGTGTATTCACTAGTTTCAAAGGTGATTATCAACCAATTGAAGATTACATCACGCGTCCTGTTGTGGTGGTCGAAGAAGAAATTCCATTGTGGAAGCAGGTATGGATCGATAAAGATATCACCGTAATTATTGTCATCATTAGTATGTTTATATTACTGCTCGTGATGTTCTTCCAGGACTTTCTAGTTAAATTCCCTCACCAGCTACATATGTTTCGTCAGGCATTTCTGGTTTATACCGTCGTATTTATTGGTTACTACTCCCTAGGCCAGCTCTCTATTGTGAATGTGTTTACCTTCATGCAGTCCTTGATGTCTGACTTCAGGTGGGAGCTGTTTTTATTAGACCCGGTTATCTTTTTAATCTGGGGTTTTGTTGCCGTGACGGTTCTACTTTGGGGGCGGGGTATTTATTGTGGTTGGTTATGCCCATTTGGTGCTTTGCAGGAATTAATTAATGAGATCGCTTTAAAGTTCAAAGTACCTCAGTACATTGTGCCCTGGTTTATTCATGAGCGTTTATGGGCGATTAAATATCTAATTCTTTTAGCTTTATTTGGTTTGTCACTAGAGTCGCTATCTACGGCTGAAGCTTTTGCTGAAGTAGAGCCTTTCAAAACCACTTTCTTATTACGTTTCGACAGAGAATGGCCTTTTGTGATCTACGCGGCATTCTTGATCATCACCTCAATTTTTAGTCGAAAAGTCTATTGCCGTTATATCTGCCCACTCGGTGCTGCGATAGCAATTCCTTCGGGTATGCGTTTATTCGATTGGCTTAAGCGTCGTAAAGAGTGTGGTAGCCCTTGCAAGGTCTGCGCAAACGAATGTGAGATTGGCGCGATTGAGCCTAACGGTAATATCAACTTACGTGAATGTCATCACTGTCTGGATTGCCAGGCAACTTACTACAACGAAGAAAAATGTCCGCCTTTAATTCTTAAGAATAAAAAGGCGAATAAGTTTAAGCAAGAACCTGTGAAAGCAGAAGCAGTAAAAATTGTTAATTAACTTTTAAAACACCACGACTCCAAAAAGGGGAATGATATGAGTGAAAAAGAACAAACACATGAAAATGAAGTTGAAGAGTCCGGCGTTAGTCGTCGTGGATTCTTAGGTACGGCAACCGCGGTTGGGGCGGCAACAGTTGCAGTTCCAATGACTGCAGCGATGTTTTCAGAACAGGCAAAAGCAAAATCAAAAGAAATGGCTAGTGCTCATGTTGGGCCGGGCGAACTTGATGAATACTACGGCTTTTGGAGTGGTGGGCAGTCTGGTGAAGTTAGAGTTTTAGGACTGCCTTCAATGCGTGAGCTAATGCGTATTCCTGTGTTTAATCATGAGAGTGCGACGGGTTGGGGACAAACTAACGAAAGTAAGCGTATCATGGGTGACTCTCACCGTTTCTTTAACGGTGACACTCACCATCCTCATATGAGTATGACGGATGGCCGATACAACGGTAAATATGTTTTCATTAATGACAAGGCAAATACGCGTGTAGCACGTATTCGTTGTGATGTAATGAAAGTTGATAAGATGATTACCGTACCAAACATCCAAGCGGTACATGGTTTACGTGTTCAAAAAGTCCCACATACGAAGTATGTATTCTGCAACGGTGAATTCGAAGTTCCATT
>ENA-OSET01001082-OSET01001082.1-sediment-metagenome-genome-assembly--contig:-NODE-1082-length-29025-cov-69.892877_pt1 | contig 29025 bp, 24 predicted proteins | sample MGYA00237882_ERZ534229 | MGnify/ENA primary metagenome ERZ534229 (study PRJEB26408, sample SAMN06266212) | sediment metagenome | isolation source: Hudson Canyon methane seep mesocosm | place... | reverse complement strand
AAAGGCCTGAGTGTTGGTGCTGATGACTATATTAATAAGCCATTTTCACCACCTGAATTGATGGCTAGAATTAAAGCTGTGATGCGTCGCTGCAATTTATCAGAGACGGGTGAAAATCAAAAAATAGACATAGCGGGATTAGTTCTAGATACAAAAAGTCACCGTGTGACAGTTGATGAACAAAGAATAGATCTTGGCCCGACAGAGTTCCGTTTATTACATTTCTTTATGCGTAATCCTGAGCGTGCTTATAGCCGAGGACAATTACTCGACCATGTTTGGGGCGATACGGTGTATATCGAAGAGCGTACTGTTGATGTGCATATCCGTCGTCTACGCAAAGCATTAGAGCCTTCCAAGCATGACCATCTAGTACAAACGGTACGTGGTGTTGGTTACCGTTTTGCAGAAAGTTAAGTGGTAAAAGGGTCAGCAATATGATGATTTGGGATTATTGGCGTTTAATCACGATCGTAAGTATCGCTGGTTTTGTCGGCCTGTTATTTGATCAAATGTTACTGATTATGTTTATAGCTACATTTGCCTATGCAATGTGGCTTCAGCGTATTTGGAACAGGCTTTATTTTTGGTTAAAAGAGCCCAAAAAATATAATCCACCCAGTGTTGATGGCGTGATTGATGATATTTGTCGAGAAATTGATCGGGTTGGCAAGCAAAATAAGTCGCGTAAGAAAAGACTGCGAGGTTATTTAAAGCAGTTCCAAGCAGCAACAGCCGCTTTGCCTGATGCGGTCGTTGTGATGGGAGATTTTGGTAAGGTTGAGTGGGCAAATAAGGCCGCACAACAGTTATTAGGAATTCGTTGGCCACAAGATAGCCATGTTCGTGTTAATAACCTGATTCGCGACCCTGCATTTCATAAGTTATTACATACCCCAATCAGTAAAGATAGCGTGGCGGTTGTTTCATCACCGATACGATCAGAACAGCAGCTTGAGGTGAAGATTGTTAATTATATGGGGCAAGGTCGATTATTAATTGCTCGCGATATGACTCAAACGATCAAGTTACAACAGATGCGTCGTGATTTTGTGGCCAATGTATCACATGAACTACGCACACCTTTGACAGTATTACATGGCTATTTAGAAATGTTTACTGCTGAAAGCACCGCACAGCAATGGGGTGCCGCATTACCTGTAATGCAACAACAGACACAGCGAATGGATGCGATGATCAAAGATTTATTGACATTATCGCAGTTGGAAATGGGTGAGAAACCGTTAGGACATCGACCGATAAACGTGGGTGACTTATTACGTTCAATTATAAAAGATGCAGAGCAGTTACAACAATATCAGCAACACACTATCAAACTGAAGCTTGAGAGTGACAAGTTGTTATTAGCAGATAGTGATGAGCTACGTAGTGCAGTGTCTAACCTTGTGTTTAATGCGGTGAAGTACACGCCAGCAGATTCAACGGTGACTATTCGTTGGACCGTAAATGACACAAATGGCTGTATTGAGGTGAGTGATAATGGTCCTGGTATTGCTGAGCATCATTTAGATCGTTTAACAGAGCGTTTCTACCGTGTTGATAGTGGTCGTTCACAAGAAGCGGGTGGAACAGGTCTAGGCTTGGCTATCGTTAAGCATATACTACAACGACATGGAGCAGAGCTTCGTATTAGTAGTGAAATTGGTGAAGGCTCACAATTTCGCTGCTATTTCCCCTTAAAACATGTGCTTAATAACTAATTATTAATAACATTTTTCAGCGTAACAAAAATATCATCATTTTGTTATAAAGTTGTAACACCCCCTTTATATGATTACGGATAATCGGTCATATAAAGGTTAAAAAATGCTTAATATTGAAAATACGATTAATGAAAAGTTCCCCACTTTTGAAACGCGAAGTCCATGGGTTAAACGCCCAGCATTAGGCTTTCTCCGCAGGTTAACGCATGAAGAAGAAGTCAATGAGTTCTTAGATAAGCATCAAGATCAAACGGGGTTTGATTTTGTTGAGCAAGTGCTTAATTTCTTTAATTTTAGTTATTCAATTTCCCATCGTGATCGTAAAAACATCCCAGCAACAGGTCGAGTTGTTATTGTTTCTAACCACCCACTTGGTGCTTTAGATGGTCTCGCTTTATTAAGGCTAGTTGGCGAAGTTCGTCGCGATGTGAAAATTGTTGTGAATGACATGCTGATGAACTTTAAGGCAATCGATGGTTTATTGTTACCCGTTGATAATTTGAACAAATCAACACGAAAAAGTAGCGTTGAAAATATTCTTGATTGCCTTCGAAATGATGAGGCGGTGATCGTGTTCCCGGCAGGTGAAGTGTCAAGAATACGCCCCAATGGTGTTCAAGATGGTAAGTGGACTAGCGGCTTTTTGAGCTTTGCTAAGAAAACAAACTCTCCACTATTGCCGATATTTGTTAATGCAAAAAACTCTTCGTTATTTTATAGCACATCAATGGTTTATAAACCTTTAGCTAGCATGTTGCTTGCACATGAGATGTTTAATAAAAAATCAAAAACGATCGCTATTCATGCTGGTGAACCTATTCCATATCGACAATTTGAAGCCTTGCCGCTAATAAAAAAAGAAAAGGTAAAATTGATTAGACGACATTTATATCGAATGGCGAAAGGGAAACCATCGTTATTTGTTACTGAAAAAACAGTCGCTCATCCAGAAGAGCGCCGTGAAATAAAAAAAGAGCTAAAAGACGCTGAATGTTTGGGTGAAACCAAAGATGGCATGAAGATTTACCTGTTTAATCATCAGCCGGACTCAGCGGTGATGCATGAAATTGGCAGGCTGCGAGAAGTGACTTTTCGTCAGGTTGGTGAAGGTACAGGTAACTATCGTGATTTAGATAAATATGATCGAGACTATCGCCACCTCGTGTTGTGGGATGAAAATGAGCTTGAAATTGCCGGTGCTTATCGCCTGGGTGAAGTGAAGACGCTATTTGAGAAGACAGATAGTCGCGGTATCTATAGTCAGGAACTGTTTAAGTACGACAAAGATAAAATGGCGCCTTTTTTTGAGCAGGGTATTGAATTAGGTCGTAGTTTTATCAGCCCTAAATATTGGGGTAAACGTAGCTTAGATTACTTATGGTACGGAATTGGCGCTTATTTACAGCGCTACCCTGAGATTCGTTATTTATTTGGTCCAGTCAGTCTAAGTAATAGTTACCCTGACTTAGCAAAGGCTTTGATTGTTGGTTTTTATCAGCACTACTTTCCTGATGATGAAGCCTTGGCAACAGCCAGAACGCCCTACGATTTGTCTGATGATGAGACTGAGGTCGTTAATCGAACGATTACTGGCGTTGATTATGCCGATGATTTTCGAGTGATGCGTGAACAGTTAATGCATATGAATGTCACTGTGCCAACACTCTATAAACAATATTCCGATCTGTGTGAGGCAGGAGGTGTTCGTTTTATTGATTTTAATATTGATGCAGACTTTGGCCACTGTATTGATGGTCTTGTTATGGTCGATTTACAGCGATTAAAACCCGCAAAACGGAAACGCTATTTAGGTGATTAATGCTAAAGATCAGTACAGCCTAGTCTTTAAATAAAGGCTGGATGAGGAGGGATACTATAAATAAGCTCCAAACCATTATTGCACCAGTTGGTAAGTCAAACATCAGTGAGGCGACAAGTCCAATTGAATAACCACTTAGGCCGATTAGATAGGCGATTGATAGTGCTTTGAATCGCGATGATATCTTACGGCTGGCGAGTGCAGGTAGAATCAAACTCGCGAATACTAAGTATATGCCAACCAACTGCACCGATGCGGTTACAGCCAATGAAAACACCACATAAAAGAGCAGGGGATGTTTTGATTTTACCGAAAACCAGAGGAATAGTAAGGGAAGATAAAGTGCGGCTACCCAGAGTAGTTGTTCATAGCTAACCCATAAGATCTGCCCAACCAATAAGTCATGTAATAACTCATTACTATGGGGTGCATAACGTGCTAATAATAAACCACCACTTGCAGCTAAAATGAAAAGAAGACCGATTAATGCTTCTAATATTTGAGCATAATGTTGTTCTAAGTAATGGATGAGTGTTGCACCGGCAAGGGCGCTTAAACCAGCAAATAATTGTATGTGCCAAGAAGCCAGCTCTCCACCAAATACGGTGGCAGCAATCACACCCAAAGCGGCCATTTGAGCAATGGCAATATCGATAAAGATAATGCCCCGTTTTAATACTTCCTGCCCCAAAGGTACATGGGTAGACAGTACGAGTACACCTGCCAAAAAGGCAGGCACAATCAGCATGAGTTCGATATTAGCCCCGATCATTTGTTTGCAGCCAATAATCGCTGAATGGTGTCATCAAACAAGCTAAATAAATCAGTACTTTGTTCATTCCCCCCCACCGTAAACGGCAACGTCACTTTTGTAATCGCTGCTTTATCAACTAACCAATCAGTTGCTCTTGATGGTTGATAGGCAGCATGAATGACGATCTTGGCTGGCGTTACTTGAAGTTGATTAAGTACATTATTTAAGTCATTAACACTCGGTGGCACACCCGCTTTAGCTTCAAGAACGGCGACTTTATTCAATTTCAACCAGTCAAATAGATAAGGCCAGCTATCGTGCTGCACAACAATGGGTAGTTCTTTCAATGGCAATGCCTGTTGTTGCCATTCGTCGATAGCTGCTTGCCAGCGTTGATTAAAATTTAATCCACGTTGTTGATAAAAGTCAGCATTACTGGCATCAAGAGCCTGCAAGTGTTTTGTAAGTGCTTTAGCAACCAGATGAATGTTAATCGGACTGGTTTGAATATGTGGATTACCCGAAGCATGTACATCGCCTTGGCTGCGATCTAATGAGCTAGGAATATCGGACATTACAACATAATCACTTGCTATAAAATGACCTTCAGCACCTACTTGAATGCTTGGGTTATTCGCTTTGCGTTGTAATAACGGTAGCCAGCCCGACTCTAAACCTGCACCTGTGCAGACTAATAAATCAGCTCGCCTTGCTTTGGCGATTAAACTCGGTCTAGCTTGAATATAGTGTGGATCTTGCAAGCCTGTAGTGGCTGAAAATACCTTAACTTTATCGCCACCGAGTTCATGGCTTAATGCTGCCCATTCGGGTTCACAGGCGAAGAGTGTTAAGTCGGCCATCGCTGATGACGTGGTTACCAGTAGTAGTAAAGAGGATAATATTTTTGTCATGACAAGCTCCTTTTAATAGCTATGAGCGCCATGAGCGCCAATGTTAACGGTATATTGTAAAAATAGCTGTGTATCGTCATTGTGAGATGACTTGTCGTGATTAATTTGAGCTCGCAGGCGGCTAAACTCGCTCGGTAACCATTCCAGCATTAAGCTGTAGCGTTGTGGATTAAAACTAGAAAAATCCAGATCAGCATCAGTGAGTAATTCATTATCAGAGGCCTGTAATTTACTAGCTAACCAATCATAACGTGCACCTGTACGCCAGCGTGGTGAGAACTGGACTATTCCTTCGATAAAGCCACCGTATTGCTTGCCATCATATGAAGCCATTTCAGTACTATTATTTAATTGCCCATCTTCATTTAGATAAAAATATTCGCTTAGAAGAGTGATGTTTTGTTGTCTGAAATTGCCATTAGGGGCCCATTTATAGACTAGTGCGATATTGCTGATATCAGTATCACCGTTAAACAGGACGGGATCGGCAATGCCGCCACCATGATTGTGACTACCACCATATTCACGATCTTCTGGGCTTGCTTGCCAATGTGAAATGCTTGCTTGCCAATTATGATTAGTGCCGAGATCACCGCCAGTTCGAGCATAGACTAACCAGTCACCAATGCCACTATGACTGCTGGCGCTAGGATGTTGGCCACCACTACCTATAGTGCCGCCTAATTCAATCATGTGGTCGGTAGGTAATAAGTAAGATAATTTCAATCCATCTGTGGTGAGTTGATTGCCAAACAGGCCTCGATAAATTAGCGGCGCATCAGCAAAATTCCACGCATGGATATGTTTTTCATTCAAATAACCCATCGGTGAATAGAAACGGCCTGCACGAACAGAAAAACCGTTTCTTAAACCTAATGTTTCAATAAAGGCTTCTTCAATACCAACTTCAGTTGTGCCTGCATCATCATGCAAGGCGATAGTCGCCTGCCCAAATAAAAGTTGGTCAACACTGGCGCTCAGCGTGATTTCACTTTCGCCTAAGGATAAACCTTCTGCTGCCAAGCTTCCCTCTCCCTGTAGGGAAAAACCGCTGAGTTCATAGTTATCAGTAGATTCGGAGTAGTCACTAAACTGACCATTTAAGATCATGCTGATTGCTGGGTTGAAGCTATTGTTGGATGAAGTGGGTGAATTAGATGCAGCTGTGACATTGACAGTTGCGACTTCATCACGGATTTCGCTTGTCGTAGTTTCTGCTTTGGCAAGACGTTGTTCCAGTTGCTGAATACGTTGCTCGTAATCAGCCCGAATTTGGGCAACTTCAATCTTTAAATCATCAAGAGCATCAGCAAAAACAAGGGATGTAGGTGTAAGTACGGCTGCAATAATCAGCGTTAATTTTAATTTTTTCATGGTGTTTTCTCATAGCGTGAGTTGCAGAGCTAAACCATCATTGGACGGATCAGTTCTGTAAATAAAAGGTGAGACTTAGAAGCTATGAAAAAATAGGGGGCGCACGAATGGCATGTTGTTCACGTAGGCGTTTTTCTGCATAAGTGATGTTAATAAGTGGTTTATCAACACTAAATTGTGTGCTGAACTCAGGGATTAGGGTTAATGCTGGTGTAATTGAAGGCGAATGACTAACACTTTCAAAGCGCTGACATTGGTCTTCAGCAAGATGGAAAGGATGTGACGCATCATGCCAAATAGCAAACGACTGCATTAACAGCACAAGTGCTGTTAGCAGGTAAAGCCATTGACGTTGATGAGTGATGCTATTCACGAATTATGTATTCAATTATTAGTTTTTAAGTGGGAAATTCTCATAGATTAGAGGCAAGAAGTCAATCATCGAAAGATGAAGGCAAGTAATAACACCCTTATTTATGCCGTTTTGAGCGCTGTAACATAACTGTCACATAGATTTAATATCATTGTCACATTCAAACGGGATACTAGTCGGCGTAATTTAGATTTATTACGTGTATTTCGATTTTAATTTTAGGAGTTGGACAATAATGTTCACAAAAAAACTAGCAATCTTAGGTGCCGCGGTAACGATGGCATTTTCTGCAGCAACGTATGCTGATGTTGATCCAGCTTTGGCTGATTACGAAAAAGTAAGCGGTATTTCAGGTAACCTTTCAAGTGTTGGTTCCGATACATTGGCTAACTTGATGACACTTTGGGCTGAAGAGTTCAAACGTGAATATCCAAACGTAAGCATTCAAATTCAAGCGGCTGGTTCATCTACTGCTCCACCAGCATTGACTGAAGGTACATCAAACTTCGGTCCTATGAGCCGTAAGATGAAAGATAAAGAAACAGCAGCTTTCGAAGCTAAATATGGTTACAAAGCAACCCCTATCCGTGTAGCGATTGATGCTTTAGCGGTATATGTACATAAAGATAATCCAATCGAAGGTTTATCGATTCCTCAAGTTGATGCGATTTTCTCTGCAACACGTAAATGTGGTCATGCAGAAGATGTCACTAACTGGGGTCAAGCCGGTGTTGAGGGGCTCGGAAGTATCCAAATTTACGGCCGTAATTCAGTATCTGGTACCTACGGTTACTTCAAGAAGAAAGCATTGTGTAAAGGTGATTACAAAAACAATGTAAACGAGCAACCAGGTTCAGCTTCTGTTGTTCAAGGTGTGACTAAATCATTAAATGGTATTGGTTACTCAGGTATTGGTTACAAAACTTCAGGTGTTAAAGCAGTAGCTTTAACTAAAAAACCGGGTAAGCCATATATTGCTGCAACAAAAGAAAATGCAGCAAACGGTACCTACCCATTATCTCGTTACCTTTACGTTTACGTGAACAAAGCGCCTAACAAACCATTAGCGCCAATTGACATTGAATTCGTAAAAATGATGCTTTCTAAAGCAGGTCAACAAGTTGTTATTAAAGACGGCTATGTTCCATTACCAGCATCAGTAGTAGAAAAAGAGCTAGCTAAACTTCAATAAGACTTTTAGTCAGCGTTGAGCGACGCCCTACATTCGTGTGGGGCGTTTTGCTATTTCATAATCAAAAGTTTATTTGGCAGAAGTGCATTTTTGATTATGTTTTGAAGTAACAGAACAGAACTGCTTAGTATCAGTTAGCAGTTTAATTTTTAAGTAATTTTGAGAGACTTATGGTTGAACATTCTCTAAAAAATAGTGTACTACCACCAGCAAACTCGCCGATTTCAATACGCCGTCGCAAGTGGCGCGAAACGAAAGATCGTATTGCTAAATATGGTGTGGCAGCGGGTGGGCTAGGTGTTATTTTTGCCATCGTATTGATTTTCTTTTATCTGCTTTATGTCGTGGTGCCTTTGTTTTATGGCGCAGAGATTGAAACAACTGCAGAGTTTAGTCAGCAGCAAAACACAGCGACACATTTAACTTTAAATGAATATAACGATGTCGCGTTAAGCCTAGATATGCAGGGGCAAGCACGGTTCTTTTCCGCTGATACTGGTGAGACAATGTTGTCGCCAGCATTACCTTTAGCTGAGGCCGAAATTAGTAGTTTTGGCAAGGGCGATCCTTCAACAGGTGTATTTGCTTATGGTTTTGAAAATGGTCAGGCCTTAGTTTTCAAACAAGCTTACAAAATTAGTTACCCCAATGATATTCGTACGATAACACCTAGAATTGAGTTTCCAATAGGTGAGGAAGTGCTGACACTCGATAATCAAGGGCAGGCATTGCGTTTTTTAAGTGTGCAAAGCAATGAAGAGCAAACGACATTAGCTGCTGTAACCGCTGACAAACGATTGCTATTAACGGGCCTAGTTCGTGAAGAAAGCTTTATGGATGAAGATGAATTCACTATTGAACAGTTAAGTGCAGAAATCATGCTTCCTGCCCTTGTTGAAACAACACACTTAGTGATTGATATCGATCAGCGAGAACTTTATTTAGCTGATAATGGCGGTAATATTTCGTTCTACGATATCCAAGATATTTCAGCACCAAGATTAGTACAAAAGATCAAAGCCGTACCTTCTGATGTTGATATCACAACCTTAGAATTTTTAACGGGTGGCATATCAATTCTGGTTGGTCGTAGTGATGGTCAGGTCGATCAATGGTTCCCCGTTCGAGATAAAGATAATAATTACACGCTTTATAATGTGCGTAGCTTCCATGAGCAATCATCGCCTATTATCGCTATCGCACCAGAATATGCTCGTAAAGGTTTCTTGGCTTTAGATTCGACTGGTCAGTTTGGCATCTATCACACCACTGCAGAACGGACTTTGTTAGTTGAGCCGTTAATAAATCCAGTGAATGCCAATGATGATGTGGTGATGGCGATTTCACCACGTGCAAATGGTTTATTAAGTTTGACGCCTGAAGGTCACGTTAAGTTATTAGCTATTGATAATGAACACCCTGATGTGTCGTGGCATTCATTATGGGAAAAAGTGTGGTATGAAAGTCGTGATGGCGAAGAGTATATCTGGCAGTCTTCATCAGCAAGTAATGATTTTGAGCCTAAATTCAGTCTAACACCACTTACATTTGGTACGTTAAAAGCAGCGATGTATGCCATGGCGATTGCCATGCCTTTGGCGATATTTGGTGCGATATTTACTGCTTACTTCATGTCTCCAGGCATGCGTAAAATTGTTAAACCCACCATTGAAATTATGGAAGCTTTACCGACCGTTATTTTAGGTTTCTTAGCGGGCTTATGGTTAGCACCAATCGTTGAAGGTAACCTTCCTGGTGTATTCAGTATATTTATCATGACGCCGGTGATGATTGTGTTGACGGCATGGGGCTGGACTAAATTACCGAGCAGTTTCAGTGAGCGTATTCCAGATGGTTGGGAGTCAGCAATCTTAGTGCCGGTTGTCATTTTAGTTGGCGTGGTATCAATGACGATGAGCCCAACCATTGAAGCATGGTTATTTGATAGCAATATGCCGCAATGGTTGAATGACCATGGCGTAGGTTTTGATCAGCGAAATTCATTAGTAGTGGGAATGGTCATGGGTTTTGCTGTTATTCCAACCATATTCTCTATTACTGAAGATGCTATTTTTGGAGTGCCAAAGCACTTAACGATTGGATCGTTGGCATTAGGTGCAACACCGTGGCAGACACTAACACGCGTGGTTATATTAACTGCCAGTCCAGGTATTTTCTCAGCGGTGATGATTGGTTTAGGTCGTGCGGTAGGTGAAACCATGATTGTATTGATGGCAACTGGTAATACACCGATTATGGACTTTAATATCTTCGAAGGTTTCCGTGCTTTATCAGCCAATATTGCCGTTGAAATGCCTGAAGCAGAAGTGGCAAGTTCACATTATCGAGTCTTATTTTTGGCGGCATTGGTGCTATTTGTTGCTACCTTTATCTTTAATACCGTGGCTGAAGTTGTTCGTCAGCGTTTACGAACTAAATACAGCAGTCTGTAAGAAGGGTAATCAACATGTCTAAACAATCATTTTCTTCTTGGTATAAAAGTGGCACCCCTTGGGTGTGGCTAAATGCCGGTGCAGTCAGTATTAGCTTAGTGATGGTAGTGGGTTTATTACTGTTAATTGGCGTGCGAGGACTCAGTCATTTTTGGCCGGCTGACGTGATGGAAGTCAGTTATACAGAGCCAAATCAGCAAGCTGAAGTGTTAATCGGCGAAGTCATTGAGACTGAAACCGTGCCTGCTTCTCAACTCAAGCGTGCTGGTGTTGAATTAGCTGAAGGTCAAATAAGCGCTGAACGTGTCTTAGTTAAAGTCGGTAACCGCGATTACTTTGGTATGGATTTTCGTTGGGTCAATGCACCTTGGTTGGGCGAAGCAAGCTATCCGGAAGAATTACTGTCAATTGAGCGTCGTGAATGGGGCCGTTTTTATGGGCGCCTAGTGGCTGTTAAACAAAAAGGTAAAGTCGTAGCCACCGGTGATGATGCCTATGATGAATTGCAACTTCGTTTAAGCCGAAGTAATAATATTATCGATGAAATCAAAGATCTTGAATATGCCGAGATTGGTAAAATTAATCACGGTATTGAGTCACTTCGTTTAGATAAACGTCAACTAGAACTCGAAGGTGTGGCTGAAGGTTCAATTCAATATGCTGATTTAACGGAAGCTAGAAAGAAATTTGACGATGATTACAGTGAACTACAAAAAGAACTCGCTGTTTTATATGCCGATTTAGGTCGTGACCAACTGGTCGTTAAAATGTCGGATGGCCAAGAAGTAGAAATGCCGCTTGCCAAGATAGTATTAATTCATCGTCCTAATGCCATGGGCGTTGTCGAGAAAATAGGCTTTTATGGCCATGCGGTATGGGAATTTGTTTCTGGTGATCCTCGTGAAGCTAATACTGAAGGGGGCGTATTTCCTGCCATCTTCGGTACCATTATGATGGTCATGATCATGGCAGTATTAGTCACGCCGTTTGGTGTGATTGCAGCTGTTTATTTAAAAGAATATGCCAAACAAGGGCCATTGATTAGACTTATTCGTATCGCCGTTAATAATTTGGCGGGTGTGCCTTCTATTGTTTACGGTGTATTTGGTTTAGGTTTCTTTGTTTATTTCTTGGGTGGCAATATTGATGAATTATTCTTCCAAGCAAGTTTACCGTCACCGACCTTCGGAACGCCAGGCTTGATGTGGGCCTCTTTAACCTTAGCTATCTTAACGGTACCGGTTGTTATTGTGGCAACAGAAGAAGGTTTATCTCGAATTCCGCGAGCTATTCGTGAAGGTAGTTTGGCACTAGGTGCAACCAAAGCAGAAACCTTATGGCGAACAGTCTTGCCAATGGCAGCCCCTGCAATGATGACCGGTTTAATACTTGCTGTGGCACGTGCTGCTGGTGAAGTAGCACCACTGATGATGGTTGGTGTGGTTAAGTTAGCTCCCGCCTTAGCAGTGGATAATATCGCCCCTTATTTACACTTAGATAGACAGTTTATGCATCTGGGTTTCCATATCTATGATGTGGGCTTTCAAAGTCCAAATGTTGAAGCGGCACGACCTTTGGTTTATGCCACAGCCATTTTATTAGTATTTATTATTATCGGATTAAACTTGGTAGCGATTCAGATTAGAAATCGTCTACGTGAGACCTATAAAGCGAGTGAGAGTTAATATGTCAGAACAACAAGCAACAGCAGCACGAGCCATTGATATTAATTCAATGCAACGTGGCTCTAAAATGACTATGGCAGATGAGACAAACTGCTTAGAAGTGAAAAACTTCAATTTGTTTTATGGTGATAAACAAGCCCTACATGGAATCAATATGACGATTCCTAAAAACCGTGTCACCGCATTTATCGGCCCAAGTGGTTGTGGTAAATCGACCTTATTACGCTGTTTTAATCGAATGAATGATTTGATTGATACAGTGAATATTGAAGGTGAAATGTTACTAGATGGTGAGAACTTGAATGCACCGTCAGTGAATGTGGCTGATTTGCGTCGTCAGGTCGGCATGGTTTTCCAAAAACCAAATCCGTTTCCAAAATCCATTTATGAGAATGTCGCTTATGGTTTACGTCTGCAAGGCGTGAACGATAGAGCAACATTAGATAATGTGGTTGAAAAATCTCTTAAAGGCGCGGCCTTATGGGATGAGGTTAAAGATCGCCTACATGAATCAGCAATGGGTATGTCGGGTGGTCAACAGCAACGTTTGGTTATTGCTCGTGCGATTGCGATTGAGCCTGAAGTGTTACTGTTAGATGAACCTGCTTCGGCATTGGACCCACTGTCAACGTTGAAAATTGAAGAGTTGATTCATGAGTTAAAAGAGAAATATACAATTGTGATTGTGACTCATAATATGCAGCAAGCAGCACGTGTATCTGATTACACTGCCTTTATGTATATGGGTGACTTGATAGAGTTTGGACCGACGGATGAGTTATTTACTAATCCGCAGAAGAAACAAACAGAAGATTATATAACTGGCCGTTACGGTTAATCATCATTTACATGATCAAAGAATACATAGACTTTGCACTTAAACCGTCATCCTCGCGAAGGCGGGGATCCATGGACAGTGGAAATAGTCACTATCGTTAGATTCCCGCCTTCGCGGGAATGACGAAGCAGAAAGTTTTAAAGAAAGACATAGGAGTACACAATGGCGGCAAATAATTCACAACATATATCGCAACAATTTGAACAAGAATTACAGGATATTCGTTCACGAGTTTTAGCAATGGGCGGGCTGGTTGAACAGCAAGTTAGTAATGCATTAAAATCATTAAAAACGGCCGATGTCGATATGGCGCGAAGCGTAATGGAAGATGATCACCTTGTTAACGAACTCGAAATGAAAATTGATGAAGAGTGCATTCAAATCATTGCTTTACGCCAACCTACGGCAAGTGATTTGAGGTTGGTAACGGTTATTTTAAAAGCCATTACTGATCTGGAGCGTATTGGTGATGAAGCAAATCATATTGCCACTAAAGCATTAAATTTAACGGATGTTGATCGACCTAAAAAAAATTATCGTGAACTATCATCTTTAGGTAAGCACGTCCGTGGAATATTGCGAGATGCATTGGATGCTTTTGCTCGATTAGATGTTGATGCTGCACTTAATGTGGCCCGTGAATCAGAAGAGATTGATGAAGAATACGAAAGTTTCATGCGAACTATGCTGACTTATATGATGGAAGATCCACGTACGATTTCGCGTGTTTTGGATTTGATGTGGTCAGCTCGTGCTTTAGAACGTATTGCTGCTCATACTCGTAATTTATGTGAATATGTTATCTACTTGGTTGAAGGTAAAGATGTGCGTCACTTGAGTGTAGATCATATTGAAAAAGTGTTAGATCGTGACTAAGTAATGTTGCTCTAAACACTGATACTGACAATGAAAAGCCTGCATTTTATGAGTGTGGGCTTTTTTATTGCTTGTCGACCAAGGGTGATGTGATGCAGAATGACGACATTATTCTAAATAGATAAATGAGCATGACACAGTCTTCAGACGATAATATTCTAGCCGCCATTGATTTAGGTTCAAATAGCTTCCATATGATTATTGCTCGCTTGCGAGATGGTCATTTTCAGGTCGTTGATAAATTACGTGAGATGGTGCAATTACGTGCAGGCTTAGATGATGATGGTCGACTGAGTCCAGAGTCTCAAGAGCGGGCCATTGCCTGTTTACAGCGTTTTGGTGAGCGGATTAAAGATTTGCCACCAACAAGTGTTCGTATCGTTGGCACCAATACATTACGTGTCGCTAAAAATAGCCAAATATTTTTACGAAGAGCACGCTTAGCATTAGGTCACCCGATTGAAATTGTTGCTGGTGAAGAAGAGGCTCGTTTAATTTACTTAGGTGTTGCTCATGCTTTAGCCTTTGACGATTCTCGCAGATTAGTCATGGATATTGGTGGCGGCAGTACCGAGTTCATTATTGGTGAAGGGTTTAAGGGATTAAAGCGTGAAAGTTTAGAAATGGGTTGCGTCAGTTTTTCCAAACGTTTTTTTGCTGGTGGTAAAGTTTCTAAAACAAGTATGAAAACAGCGCTTATGGCCGCTGGTACACGCTTGAGATCGATTCAACGACCGTATCGTCGAATGGGTTGGACAGATGCTATTGGTGCCTCTGGCACAATTAGAACCGTAGCAAATATTGTCAACCAAAACGGTTGGGCTCATGATGGTGTGATTACCCCTAAATCTTTAGATAAACTCATTGAAGCCATGGTTGAAGCAGGGCATACGGATAAATTTGAGTTAGAAGGTTTAAGTGAAGAGCGAAGGTCTGTTTTACCCGGTGGTGTTGCCGTGTTGAAAGCCGCATTTGATCGCTTAAAGATTGAACGAATGGTGGTGTCAGATGGCGCCTTACGTGAAGGATTGTTGTATGACCTTTTAGGCCGTATTCAACATGATGATGAACGTGATCGTACAATACACTCCTTAGCGCGCCGTTATCAAACAGATGAAGACCATGCTCAGCGAGTGAGTGATATGGCAACGCAGTTATTTGAACAAGTTGCAGAAACCTGGACTATTGACGAGGAGCAATTCTTAGACCGCTTGCAGTGGGCCGCACAGTCACATGAAATAGGTTTGGCGATTGCTCATGACCAGTTCCATAAACACTCGGCCTATTTGGTCGCTCATTCTAATTTGCCTGGTTTTTCTCGTGAAGAACAGCATGCTTTGGCAACCATTGTTGGTGGTCAGCGAAAAAAGATCTCAAAAAAAGAGATTAAAGATTTACCTGAGGAACTACAGCAATCGACACGATATTTAACTATCTTATTGAGATTAGCAATGGTATTTAATCGTGGGCGGAGCGAAACAACGGATACCTTTGTTCAATTAAAAGCAATGAAAAAAGGACTGAGTTTGAAATTGCCAGAAGGTTGGTTAGATAAGCACCCATTGAGTGAAGCTGATTTATTGCAAGAAGCTGAGCATCTTAAAGCAATCGATTTTAAGCTCAAAATTAAGTAGCCTAGAGATAGAGAACCAATTGTGTTTTAGTGTGTCAGAATATTAAGATATGCTTATTTAGGGTCCTGCTATGCAGTTATTCAAATTGTTAGGTTTAGCTTTGTTTTGTGTCACCTTACCGACACAGGCGAGTGAGTCACTTACTTTTTCGAGTGAAACAGGCGATACACTCATGATCCATCGACTCAATAATGGTGAGATTTGGGGGAGCTTGATGATTACCGATCAGGTTTCAGACAGCTTTGCTGATTACGAGCTGATTGTGTTGCAAGTTGATCAACATCAGCCGATTAAATTAGATCAGGAAAAACGCTGTGCTACTCCAGCAGGAGAAGAGCAAAAAGTTGCCTATACTTTTAAGTCAGAATCAGAAGAAGAGGATCAGAAATGGTCATTTAGTCAGGTATCTAATGTTAAGCCCGATATCTTGAAATTAACTGGTTGGGATAAAGAAATGTATCAGCATATGAAATCTGATCGTCGCCCAGAAGTGGTGGATTTCCCAATTAAAGCAACAATTGCTATTGAGTCACTTTGGCAGCAGTTTCAGCAAGGGGATAGTGTGGTGTTTCGATACACGACAGATGCCGATGAGTCGAGAGAAGCTCGTTTTGTGATACAAAGTCAACAAGATGCGATTATACGATTGCTTGAACCATTACATTAATTAGCTTCTGATTTCAGACCTTCACATTCTTGATGTTGATAATTGTATGCACCACCTTGGTCAAGGCAGCGATCTATTGATAATTCTTCATTAATGACGCTATAGGCATAGAATGAGCCAGCGATGAGACCAAGCCAAAAAACTATTCCAACTATTGCAGTTGCGATGCTCTCTGGGTTTATAGACCGGAAGCCGAGTAGCTTTAAAATTAAATATCCGGACCCTTTGATTAAGATTTCAAAGACAACTTCAAGTAATACATGGGCTATCGCTCTACCGCCTGTGCGGAGTACGATTTCGACTATGCCTTCAATCATGTGAGCTTCTTCTGAAAGAGTAGCCAGTGAGTTAAAGTATTAACTCACTGACTTAAACTTTACTTGATTTACCAGTTTACGTTAACACCAACATAAGCACTTCGACCTAGACCAGGTAGACGATCCATTTGTGCAATATCTGGATTATCACTGATACGGTTATAGCCACCTAGGTGATTTTGGTATTCACGATCAAAGAGGTTGTTAACACCAGCTGTTAATGTGATATTTTCACTTGGTTGGTAATTACCGTTTAAGTTAAATACAGCATAGCCACCAGTTGTTTTCTCATCATTTTCAGTAGATATTCTATTTTGTGCTGCGACGGTTACGGCTTCAAAACCAACACGCCATTCTGTTTGAACATAACTCAGCATAGTTCGAGCAGTTAATGGTGCAATACGGTATAGATTATCACTCGTGTCGCGACGTTCACCACGGACATAGCTGACCGTACCATCAAGCTGCCATGTAGTTGTCATAGCTACAAACCAATTAGCATCAAGACCATAAAGTTTGGCATCAACATTACTGTACTGTAATGGTGTTGCATCACCCATCATGCCACTCAACATACAAACTGGATCCATCGCGATAGGACAGCCATAATCAGTACCTTGAATATAGTCATTTATGTGGTGGTAGAACACGCGTGGTGAGAAGGCTGCTTTTTCAGTATGCCAATCAAAACCAATCTCAGCCTGGTATGCCGTTTCAGCATCAAGGTTCACATCGCCAATATAGTTGTTACCATCGGCTAAACCCGATGTTGATTCCATCGTCGCCCATAGATAACGTTCTTGGTAGCTAGGTGCACGTTCTTTACGAGCTAAACCTAATTCAATATCAAGGTTGTCATTCATTTTATGAGTGAAAACCGCTGCTAGATCGATTAAATTATCATCTTGGTCACGCTCTGCAGCATTAAAGTTTGTAGCTAAGGTTGCTGCTGCGCCCGCCATTGATGAGGCTACTTGATCTGCATCCATCGATACGCGTGAATATCGAGCACCTGCTTCTACTTTCCAGCTGTTATTTAATTGGCCATTCCATTCGACAAAAATACTATTGCGGTCACGCTCAACACCTTTGTAGTTTTCAAGATAAAACGCGGCCATATCAGGATTAAACATAGTGGCATTATGTTCAGCCTGATCACCATCAATACCTACTAACCAATTATCTTGGCCATAAGTAAAATGATAGCCGTAGGTTTCAACATCGGTCAGAGCAAAACGAGGCCCCATCATTGGCACAGTACGTAATGTGTAGTTATTCATTAAATGGTCAGAATCTTGATAATTCAAACGAGCATTGAATTTTCCGCCATTGCTAAGTTGTTTATTGAATTTAATTTTATAGTTCTCACCGCGGGCATACATGATGTCCATTGGTAGTGCTGCAGTACCTGTTTCACCAGTATCATGGTGTTCAACATCAAGCTCTACAGTATGTCCACTTTGTTGAAATGCGTAATTCACACCGACGGTGTCACGTTCATGTCTGCTAGGATCAATTGTGCCGCCATCAAAGTCGAGATCATTACCACGATCAACACTCCCCGCTACTTGGAAGCGGTGGTTTTGGTTAGCAACACTGGCTAATATGCTGGCGTAACGGCTGTTACCATTTTCAGCATAACCGGCATTGGCATTACCGTGGAATTCAGCTTCATCACCAGATGCAAATTCAGCTTGTTTAGAATTTGCCATGATCGTGCCACCAATGGTTTCTATGCCTGAGCTTACAGGTGCGATACCACGATATAAAGCAACATCTGCAACGCGTGATGCTGGTAGGTAACTTAATGGGGAGTCCATACTATTTGGACCCGCTTTGCTGATGCGAACGCCATCAATCAAAACATTAACTCTGTCACCAAATAAACCACGGTATTGTGCAATGCTTGTTAGCGGACCGTTACTATTGATATTGGCACCGGGAAGACGCTTGATCATATCGCCAGTATCGGGTGTTGCAATAGACAATGGGGGTATGGCATATGGGGTTGCTTCGCCAGCAATACCTTCAACAGAGATTGTTGGCAGGCTAATATGTTCAGCATGTAATGGTGCATGAAGCCCCATCATTAATAGTGGTAGAGGTAATAATTTAAAAGATTTCACAGTGCACTCCTAATATAGTTGCGGGCTATTTTAAGAGGTTTAGAGACATGAAAAGTGTGTTTTATAGGCTATAACTGTGTGAAATGACGCAATTTCATTTTTAAATCACATGTTAATGTGCCACTATTTAGCATCAATATCGCAAGGTTTTATTAATAATGGATGGTTTTACAAGTTCATATGTCACTGCTTTTTTACTAGGATTGTTCAGTACTGTTCACTGTATTGCAATGTGTGGTTCAGTGATTGGTGCATTAACGTTAAGTTTGCCGACAGAAGTAAGAGAAAGTCAGAAAAAGATGTTTCCTTACGTATTCAATTATAACTTGGGGCGATTACTCAGTTATGGTGTTGCTGGTGCAATTGTCGGTCTAATCAGTTCACCATTAGCAGCATTTGATGGTCATACAATATTACGATATCTATCTGTTTTTGTGATGATTGCAATGGGCTTGTATTTAGCCGGATGGTTTCCTAAATTTGCTCGAATGGAACGCCTAGGTGGCCCTATTTGGAAGTTATTACAGCCAATTGGCCAGAAGTTATTACCGGTACGTAAATATTCACAAGCTTTCTTCTTGGGCATGATTTGGGGCTGGCTGCCTTGTGGTTTGGTTTATGCCGGTTTGGCGGTGGCAGCTACTGCTGGCGATCCGGTTAATGGTGCATTAGTCATGTTAGCTTTTGGTGTAGGAACGTTGCCAGCAGTGATGGGGGCTGGCTTGTTTACGGGCTTTCTTGCCTCAATGGCGAGAATAAAACATTTACGCCAAATTGCGGGTGTTTCTATTATTTTAATGGCTCTTGCTACCGCCTTTTGGCCAATGGACCACAGTGGAGGGCATGATCATTCGGTTAATCATGTGCATCCAGTGGATCATTCACAAATGAATATGGAGTGAAGAAGTGACAAATCTCTTAGGAACCTCTCCTCAAATTACTCATATTTTACGAACACTGCCGATGATCGCCGCGAGTGATGCAAGTGTATTGATTTACGGTGAAACTGGGACAGGTAAAGAGTTATTAGCTCAGGCTCTGCATGCAGAAAGTGGCCGAAAAGATAAACCTTTAGTAACGATTAACTGTACTTCATTGCAGGCGGATGGCATTGAATTAGATTTATTTGGTCGCTGTAATGTCGAAGGTGAGATTGAACATCGAGGTCGGTTATTGGCTGCAGATGGTGGAACCGTATTTCTTGATGAGGTTAATGCTTTGCCTCTTTCTGTTCAGGCAAAGGTTTTGCGTTTTTTAGAAGTGGGCGAATGTCAGTTACAAGGTAGCCATAAATTGCACTTGGCGGATGTACGTATTCTCGCTGCAACAAGTGCAAACTTACAGGATGAAGTGACAGCAGGTCGTTTTCGGGCTGATCTGTTTTATCGTTTACAAGTGGTGCCGATAACGATGCCTCCATTAAGAGAGCGTAGTGAAGATATTACTGTGTTGTTACGTCACTTTGGTCGTGAACTTGCGGGTACAAATGCCGTAGTGCGCTATTCAAAAGATGCAGAACATTGTTTGTTTACCTATGCTTGGCCGGGCAATGTTCGAGAGTTAAGCAATTTTTGCCAGCGTATGGCTTTATTGAATCCGGGAAAATTATTGCATGCTGAAGATTTGCCACATGAAATGATGCCTGAGGTAGCTGCAAGTGAGCATTTATTTACTTTGCCGCCAACGGGGATCAACTTAGCACAAGTTGAATTAGATTTGATTGAACAAGCATTAGAAATGGCGGCAGGTAATCGCTCACGTGCGGCACGGTTATTAGGGATCAGTCGCGATACCCTTTTATATAGAATGCAGAAATACTCGCTCTAAAGCGGAGTTCAATACTCTTGGTTGTCATCCTCGCGTAGGCGGGGGTCGATGAGCTTATATAAATATTACCAACTGCTGGATTCCCATTTTCATGGGAATGGCGGGATCTTCTAGAAAAAAAAGTTAAGAACCGCCATAATATCGTTAAATTAATTTTAGCTAAGGCTCTTCATGAAACAGTATCTTGATCTATGTAATCGAATTATCGACCAAGGGCATTGGATAGAAAATAAGCGTACTGGAAAACGATGTCTGACTGTTATTAATGCAGATCTAAATTATGATGTCGCTAATAATCAATTTCCTTTAATCACCACTCGAAAAAGCTATTGGAAGTCAGCAATTGCTGAGATCCTTGGTTATATCCGTGGTTATGATAATGCTGCTGACTTTCGAGCATTAGGCACGAAAACATGGGATGCCAATGCCAATGAAAACGAACAGTGGTTAAATAACCCTCATCGAAAAGGCCCTGATGATATGGGCCGAGTTTATGGTATTCAAGGTCGTTCGTGGGCTAAACCTGATGGTGGGCATTTAGATCAACTGCGTAAGTTGGTGGATAACTTGTCACAAGGAATCGATGACCGTGGTGAGATTTTAAGTTTTTATAATCCTGGTGAATTTCATATGGGGTGTTTGCGTCCCTGTATGCATACACATACTTTCTCTTTGCTGGATGACACACTTTATTTAACGTCTTATCAACGGTCTTGTGATGTGCCGCTGGGTTTGAATTTTAATCAGGTGCAGGTCTTTACGTTGCTAGCATTGATTGCCCAGATTACGGGCAATAAAGCAGGCATGGCATACCATAAAATAATTAATGCCCATATTTATGAAGATCAGCTTGAACTGATGCGTGATGTACAGGTGAAACGTGAGCCACTGCCTTCACCACAATTAATAATAAATCCTGATATTAAATCATTAGAAGACTTAGAAACTTGGGTCACAATGGATGATTTTGAAGTCGTAGGCTACGAAAGCCATGAGGCGATCAAATATCCTTTTTCAGTCTGAGACCTTTGCATGAGTCATCTTTTTCGCCATAGCGGCGTTAAAAATAGTCTCAAAATGCTCATTTACACGAGTAAACTGTGCTTTTTAGACTATTTTTTCCTTGCTACGACAAAAAATACTTATCATGCAAATATCTCAGGATGATTATATTTTTTAAGGTTTAATTAAGGATTGAGTGGTGTAATAACGTTAGATAACTGACTGATTCAAGGAGTATGGCATGACTGATTCGAAACAAAAATTAACAAGCTATCCAGTATGGGATAAAACAGTTCGAATCTTTCACTGGCTTAATGTGCTCTGTGTATTAGGTCTAATTGCAGTGGGAACGGTGATTTTGAATGCAAAAGCATTAGGTGTACCGAGTGATGGCAAGATTCTGCTGAAAACAGTGCATGTGTATATCGGTTATATATTTGCACTAAATCTAACTTGGCGAATTGTTTGGGGATTTATCGGCAGCCGTTATGCTCGCTGGTCTGCAATATTGCCATTTGGTTCTGCATATCGGACTCAATTGTCAGCTATGATTAATGGTGCAAAATCTGGTAAAGCAGTGGGTTTTTTAGGTCATAATCCTATTGCTCGATTGATGGTAGCCATACTGTTCTTATTATTAAGTGTTCAAGCGATTACCGGTTTAGTTTTGGCGGGCACAGATGTTTATATGCCTCCTTTTGGTAATACGATAAAAGAATGGGTAGCCGTTGATAATTCGACAATAGATAGCGTTAAACCCTATTCAAAAGAGGGGGTGGATGAAGCTTCATACAAAGAGATGCGAGATTTCAGAAAGCCATTTATTACCACGCATTATTATGCATTTTATGCGCTGTTAATCGCGGTGTTGTTACACCTTTTAGGTGTTGTAGTGACGGAATTAAAAGAACGTAATGGACTCGTTTCTGCTATGTTTACGGGTAAAAAAGTGTTTACCAACAAGCCTATTGATTTAGATTAGAGTTGGCCAATTTCAGCAAAAGAAACAGTTTCACCATCACCAATAACAATGTGATCAAGCACGCGAATATTGACTAGATCGAGTGCTGATTTTAGTAGTTGAGTGATACTGTGATCTGCATGACTAGGCTCGGCAATGCCAGATGGGTGATTGTGGGCAAATATGACGGCAGCAGCATTATGCTCAAGTGCACGTTTCACGACTTCTCGAGGGTAAACATTGGCACTATCAATGGTGCCAGAGAATAATTCATCAAATGAAATCATACGATGTTTACTATCAAGAAATAAGCAAGCAAAGACTTCATAAGGATAAGCGCGTAAACGTTGCTGCAAATAATGTTTAGTTGTCGCAGCATCGGTGAGTGCATCGCCACGACTTAGCGTGGATTCAAGGTGACGTCGGCTCATTTCTAACACCGCTTGGAGCTGAGCGTATTTTGCTGGGCCAAGTCCATGTTGCTGACAAAATTGCCGTTGATCTGATTCGAGGAGGGCTCGTAAACTGCCAAAATGGCTTAATAGTTGTCGTGCTAGTTCTACAGCAGAAAACCCTGTGACACCGGTTCGTAGGAAAATAGCAAGTAACTCGGCATCAGATAATACCTGTGCACCCTTTTGCAATAGTTTTTCTCTGGGTCTTTCGTCGGCAGGCCAATCTTTAATCGCCATACTTTAATTCCTTTTAAAGTTGAGATAATCACAGGTGATTTAATATGTTTTTTTAAATAAAAACAATCACTTACTTCTATATTTATTTATAAAATAATGCTGAATTCTTAGAAGCTATATTCCAAACTGATGTTAGCATTAACGTAATCTTCATCACTATCACCACCAAATTCAACGTCAGCTGTTAAGCTTAGGTTATCTTGTTGCACAACGCGTAAGTTAACCCCTGCATAGCCGCCAGTCACATTTTCATCACCGGCATTGGCAAAGCGGAAGTCACTATTGGCTAAACTGCCTTTAGTATCATCGTCATCAGTATGACGAGAATTAACACCCACCCGAAATTCAAATTCACTGCTTTGATCAAGTTGGTATGCAGCCGCTAATTGAATGCGTGCGGTTAGGGCTTCTACTGTACGGCTATCTATCTGTAAGTTTGAATTTGTGGTGCCTGATTCACGGTAGTTATCTAACCATGCCACACTGTAAGTGGCGTTGATAGAAGGGCGTAATTCTAATTTATCCGCGACACTATAAACAGAGCTTAAAGTAACTGACGGGCTTAAAAATGTACTATCGAAATCAGATTCTGCTACTTCAAGTCCATTAATATTATCAACGACTAAGCGGTCATTATCATGATCTCTATAGCCTCCTAAGAATGAGGTAGAAAGGTTAACTCGGCCTAAGTTAAAGTGACCATAAGTACCGATATAGTAGTTATCAGCTTCAGTTTCAAATGAGGTAGTATCTGTTTCTGTTTTAGTATGAGCAACACCACTGATTAAGCCAACACGACTACTGCTTACATCCCACTCATAACCGATGGTGAAACCTGCTTGGTCATAGTTATAGGCCAAGGCTGTACCTTCACTATCACGATCAAACGTACCACCAAATACTTGTGCCCATGCTACTGGTTTACGCTCTTGGAATAACATGTCATGAGACAATGTTAATGCGGCAACTTGTACGGGTTTTAGCGGCGTTGACTGAGTCATGCGTTGATGAATCATATTATGAATAGAAGAACTTAACCTTGCTAAGGCGACACCACGAGTGGATTCTCCCGTCGTATCAATTGTCGTTACGGTATTACCACTAATCACTCCGGCACTGCCCAATAAATTAATGTTCTCGACATTTGTAAATGACAAGGTTGCAGATGCACTACCACCATAAATATTAACTGTATCGTTATCACCGCCATTATCACCTAAATCAATGGCCCCCATAATTATTGAGCCGGAGAGTAGGTTGAGAGTGATATCGTTTGAACCACCTAAGACAGCAAAAGAACTTGCGTTGGCAACAGAAATTAGACCACTATTGTTAATGGTGGCATCTGCGCCAGACGAGAAAATACCTCTAGCATTGACACCCATTATATTAATACTACCGCTGTTGCTGATGGAGGCATTAATGTTATTTGAGAAAATACCGCTAGCATTTTCTCCTGTTGTCTTAATACTACCGTTATTGTTGATCGTGATATCTACACCGGTTGAGATAATGCCGTTAGCAGCCTGACCTACTGTAGTAATGCTTCTGCTGTTATTGATGATGGTAGAAGCGCCGGTTGAGTAAATACCGTTAGCAGTAAGCCCCGTTGTATTAATACTGCCGCTGTTGTTAATAGTGGTATCTGCGCCATCTGAGAGAATACCGTTAGCACCATCATCGATTGTATTAATACTGCCACTGTTGTTGATGATGGCATTAATGTTACTTGAGTTAATACCGTGAGCAGTATCACCAGTGGTAGTAATACTGCCGCTGCTGCTGATGGTGGCATCTGCGCCATCTGAGAGAATACCGTGAGCAGTATCGCCAGTGGTATTAATACTACCGCTGTTGTTGATAGTGGCATCAGCACCAGACGAGAAAATACCTCTAGCATTGATATCGATTGTATTAATACTACCGCTGTTGCTGATGGAGGCATTAATGTTATTTGAGAAAATACCGCTAGCACTATCGCCAGTTGTATTAATACTACCGTTATTGTTGATCGTGATATCTTCACCGGTTGAGATAATGCCGTTAGCACCGATACCTACTGTAGTAATGCTTCTACTGTTATTGATGATGGTAGCTGCGCCGGTTGAGTAAATACCGTTAGCACCAAGCCCCATTGTATTAATACTACCGCTGTTGTTAATAGTGGTATCTGCGCCATCTGAGAGAATACCGAAAGCAGTATCACCAGTGGTATTAATACTGCCGCTGTTATCGATAGAGGCATCAGCGCCAGACGAGTGAATACCTCTAGCATTGACTCCTGTTGTATCAATACTGCCGCTGTTGTCGATTATATTGTTGACGCCACTAGCAGTGACTGCAGAGGTTGCTCCTGTGCTTAATGTTCCTCCTGCCTCAATGGTGCCAGATTCATTATCAATTAAGGTTTGTGGCGTATTTTCTGTGACGCCATTAATGATGGTAAAGCTTGTAGCATGTGCTAGAGGGGCTAACAGGAGCATGTTGATCGCAAGAGCTAAGTGGCTAAGTGGCTTGGTGATTTTCATGCGGTATCTCTCTTCCCTTGATAGGTACTTTTTACGCTGTCAGTCATTAATAAATGTGAATATGAGCAGTTTGTAGAGGTCCTAGATCTTGGTTATGCCTTAGAATAAGAGCATTTTAATTTTTCTGCAATTAATTTTAATTAAGAAGCTTTTCATCCATAGCGCTAATTTTTAAGTTTCCCTTTGATTATCTTTATAAAACGAGTACATAGTCTACATTTTGTTCGATAATCGTAGCTGCAATGGTTGTTTGGTCGCCGATGGCATCAATGGAGATAAGACAGTCTTTGAGTTAAGTGCTTAAAAATAGTATTCTATGCGATCTTATTTTTATGATTTTAGTGTTGAATGGCCGGTAAACTTTATATAAAGACATTTGGTTGTCAGATGAATGAATATGATTCATCAAAAATGGTAGATGTACTTGCAGAGTCTCACCAATTAGAAGTAACAGATGTGGCTGAAGAAGCTGATGTGTTATTACTTAATACGTGTTCTATCCGTGAAAAGGCCCAAGAAAAGGTGTTTCATCAGCTTGGGCGTTGGAAAAAATGGAAGGATGACAAGCCTGACTTAATTATTGGTGTTGGTGGTTGTGTAGCAAGCCAAGAGGGCGATGCTATTCGTCGTCGTGCACCTTATGTTGATGTGATCTTTGGGCCTCAGACTTTACATCGTCTACCTGAAATGATTACGGATGTTAAGAAAAGTCATAAACCACGCATTGATATCACCTTTCCTGAGATAGAAAAATTCGATAACTTGCCTGAGGCGAAAGCCGATGGTCCTTCGGCTTTTGTATCGATCATGGAAGGCTGTAGTAAGTATTGTACTTTCTGTGTTGTACCTTATACCCGTGGTGAAGAAGTGAGTCGCCCGGTTGATAAGGTTCTCATTGAGATTCGCTCGCTAGCGGCCCAAGGTGTTCGCGAAGTGAACTTGCTGGGTCAAAATGTAAATGCTTATCAAGGTGATATGGATGATGGAGATAAGGCAGATTTAGCCCTGTTAATCCATTATGTTGCAGCCATTGAAGGTATTGATAGGATTCGTTTTACTACCTCACATCCTGTTGAGTTCTCAGATAGTTTGATCCAAGCCTTTGCTGAAGTACCTGAGCTGGTGGACCATGTACATTTACCTATTCAATCTGGTTCAGATCGTATCTTAGCGATGATGAAGCGTGGTCATACGGCAGTAGAATACAAATCTAAACTTCGTCGATTGCAAGAAGTACGACCGAACATTAGTTTATCAAGTGACTTTATTATTGGTTTCCCTGATGAAGGTGATGCTGATTTTCAAGCGACTTTAGATTTGGTTAAAGAAATGAACTTTGATCATTCTTTCAGCTTTATCTATAGCGCTCGTCCAGGTACACCTGCTGCGGCATTTATTGATTCAGTGACTGATGATGTAAAAAAGGATCGTTTGAAGCTTATTCAAGAAACTTTACTCGAACAAGAAGCGGCACATAGCCAAGCGATGTTGGGTTCAACGCAGCGAATCCTTGTTGAACGTGTTGCGGAACGTGTTGATGGTGAGCTGAAAGGCCGTACTGAAAATAACCGTTCGGTTGTTTTTGCAGGCGACCAATCTTTGTTGGGCAAGTTTGTCGACGTTAATATTACTGAAGCTTATAGTAATTCCCTTCGTGGTGAGCTACTTGCTGACAGTATTATTCTTTAAATTATGAGACTTTCACTTTGACAACAGAAAAACCTTCACTGGACAGTATTAGTTTCGAGCTGAGTCCTGCAGATAATCCTCGTTTAGCTAATTTATGTGGTCATCTTGATGAGCACTTGAGAATGATGGAGCGTGGCTTTGGGGTTGAGATTAATAACCGCGGCATTAAATTTCAGATTATTGGTAAAGCTGGATTATTAGCTAATGTTCAAGAAGTGGTTCATGAACTTTATGCTGAAACAGCACAAACAGTTTTAGTCCCTGAGCAAGTTCATATGGCGATTCGTCAAGCTGATGGCGAAGAAACACTGCCAGTAGTTGAGCAGCATGAAGTTGTGATAAAAACTAAACGTGGTTTAGTGAAAGCTCGAGGTGAAAATCAACACGACTACCTCCGTAAAGCGATGACTTATGATATTAACTTTGGGGTTGGTCCTGCCGGAACGGGTAAAACATATTTGGCTGTTGCCTGTGCAGTTGAAGCTTTAGAACGTGATTTGGTCCGCCGAATATTGCTTGTAAGACCTGCCGTTGAAGCGGGTGAGAAATTGGGTTTTCTTCCGGGTGATTTGAGTCAAAAAGTCGATCCTTATTTACGTCCCTTATATGATGCTTTGTACGAAATGCTTGGCTTTGAGCGTGTAGCAAAACTGATTGAGCGTAATGTGATTGAAGTGGCTCCACTTGCCTATATGCGAGGTCGAACATTAAACGAATCATTTATTATTTTGGATGAGGCGCAAAATACGACCAAAGAACAAATGAAGATGTTTTTGACGCGTATGGGCTATAACTCAACAGTGATGATTACCGGTGATATTACTCAAATTGATTTACCTAATCCACAATCATCAGGCCTGAGACATGCCATTGAAGTTTTAAAAGGTGTTGAAGGGATTGCTTTCACTTTCTTTCAAGCAAAAGATGTTGTGCGTCATGCTTTGGTTCAAAAAGTGATTGTGGCTTATGAAACCTCGGAGAGAGCACAGTAATGACGATCATTACAGATGTGCAGATAGCATGTGATGGTGAAGTACCAAATAATGACCAATTCCAACAATGGGTCGAGGCTGCATTACACAATGTGCCAGAGGACTGCGAGTTAAGTATTCGCCTGGTAGACGTTGAAGAAAGCGCAGAGTTAAATTCGACTTATCGCGGCAAAACAGGTCCAACAAACGTGTTATCTTTTCCTTTTGATTCTCCGGTACCGATGGAACCTCGCTTATTGGGCGATTTAGTTATCTGTACGCCGATAGTTGAAAAAGAAGCGGCAGAACAAGGCAAAAACCTTCATCATCATTGGGCTCATTTAGTGGTTCATGGCTGCTTACATTTGTTAGGCTATGATCATATTGAGGATGATGAGGCCGAGATCATGGAAGAGCTAGAGCAAAAAATTCTACAGACCTTAGATATTGGTAATCCATATCAAGAAGAGATGCAATCATGAGTGAAGGGCGATCGAGTAACTCGCAAAGCAATTTAACGTGGGTTCAACGTCTGGGTAAGGGCCTTTTTGAGCCTGAAGATCAAGATCAGCTTATCGAGCTAATTCGTAGTGCATCTGAGCGTCATATTCT
>ENA-OSET01001080-OSET01001080.1-sediment-metagenome-genome-assembly--contig:-NODE-1080-length-29041-cov-29.447176_pt1 | contig 29041 bp, 33 predicted proteins | sample MGYA00237882_ERZ534229 | MGnify/ENA primary metagenome ERZ534229 (study PRJEB26408, sample SAMN06266212) | sediment metagenome | isolation source: Hudson Canyon methane seep mesocosm | place... | reverse complement strand
CACCTGCTATTGAAACACTTAAAGCAACATACGGTGATAAACTTTGTGTATACACTGTCTGGGTAGGTAACGAAGACCAACAGGCTGGTCAAGCTGTATTACAACAATTAGCTGATATTTCTGGCTGTGGCTTTTCTACTACAGCAAGTGCAGTTGCATCAACTAACGGTATGGCTGACTTTGTCACTAAAGTATTTTTCAGTCAGCATGCTTTAGCAGAAGGTGACGCTGATGGTGATGGCGTACTAGACAGTAAAGACAAGTGTCCAAATACACCCAAGGGTGCGATTGTTGACAGAGATGGTTGCTGGGCATTCCGTGGTGTACTTTTTGACCATGACAAAGCTAGCATTAAAGCGGGACATAAAGTCGTATTTGACAATGCAATTAAAGTGTTAAAACTTAACCCTGGTTTAACTGTTGAAATTCAAGGCCATACTGATAGCAGTGGCTCTGATGCATATAATCAGACATTATCTGAAAACAGAGCTTTAAGTGTTAAACAGCATCTTGTTGAAAGTGGTATTGCGGCTTCTCGTTTAACAACCCGTGGTTTTGGTGAGTCTCAACCTATCGCGTCGAATGATACCGACCAAGGCAAAGCTCATAATCGTAGAGTTGTTTATAAAAGAACCGATATGTAATTTCAATTACATTATTTTATAAATAGAAAAGGAGGGCATTGCCCTCCTTTTTTTGTTTGTAGCTAGGGAAAAAGATAAACAGAAGAGTCATTAAAGAACGTGCTCGAAATAACTTAAACAATTATTCGGAGTGCAGGTCTTCAGTCTGCATTTTAAAAGCAGCCTAAAGGACTACAAACTGTCTGCTTTATTGCATGCGCATTCCTAACCCCCAAGTTTCTATTATCGGAAAGCAATTACCAGTAGCAGATACATTCTTGCCTGGAACATACAGGAATGATGGGGTCAATGATTTATACATAAAACATCCTGATTACGCATCATTTAGTTTGAATAAGGAACAGCTAGGAGCGTCCGCCCTCGGCGCGATTTTAAATGGAGTTTTTGATCTAAAGCAAGAGTCTGTAATATTCGCGCCGAGGGCGGGCGCTCCTACATCAATTGTTAGAATCGAACTCATTTCAGTATTGTTCGTCACTAGCAAACAATACTATCTATGGAAATTGGCTGAAGCTTGTGCGGAATCAGGTAAAATATAAACATATTTTGTATGATTGAGGATGATGATGCGCTTCCTTTCGTTAGCACATTTTATGATTTTTGACTCACTGTAAAAAATAGCCTGTTCATTTTCTAAAGTTATTTCCATTCTGCTGAGTGATAATTTTCTTCAGGCACAAAAAAAGGGAGCCCTTCTAAGAAGGACTCCCTTTTTTTAGATTTAAAGTAGAAATCTACTTTTTAATATTTTCTGCAATTTCATTAAATGCTTCAACACGTGCTTTTCCAGTATTTGCCAGATCAAGACCTGTATCTACAATTATTTTAACCAATCCAGGTGTTTTATAAACCATCATTCCTAAATAAGCAACAACAGGGATTGCAACAGCGGAACCAATAAGCCCACCGATACCAAAAATACCCAACACTTTAAGAATTAATACAACCAAATCCAATGGAACCAAAATCATTGCGCCAAAATAGGCCAAGACCATGAATGTAAAAATAACGAATACAACAAACTGGAGCAACCTTACTAAAGCAACATTAACTTTATTCATAACAGTGAATTTCCTACAATTGATATAAAAGTTCTGATTGAATCCCCTTCGACACAAACATAAACCTTACTTAAAATAAAACCTAATCCCGCTATTATATCTTATAAATAGTTAGACTTTTAACTTTTATAATTAATCATTGTCAGTTTCACTCAAATCTATTTCCCTTACTTCCTCATTACCAATAAATAAAGGATGCAGCAAGGCACCCGCCAAAAAGCCACCTAAATGCGCCCACCAGGCAACATTTAAGGCAATATCATCAAATACTAGCGATGCCGTGGCATTTTGCAACTGAACAATAACCCAAAAACCTAAAAATGCAATTGCTGGTAACTCAAAGATAATCGGTAAAAAGAATACAGGCAACCAAATAACAACCCGGGCATAAGGGTAAACAATAAAGTAAGCCCCCAATACACCCGCTATAGCACCTGAAGCACCCACGACAGGAATCGTCAAATCTGGTTCAAAATACCACTGAACGAAAGTAGCAAACAAGCCACACCACAGATAAAACACTAAAAACTTAACATGCCCCATTCTGTCTTCAATACTATTGGCAAAAATCCACATAAACCACATATTGATAATAAGGTGCACCCAGCCACCATGTAGAAATAAACTGGTTAAAAAAGACAAGTAACCATCTGAAGGCAAACCAAATGCAGCAGACCAATTGGGGTTTGAATAACGGACAGGCACCATGCCATATAAATAGGTTAATTGCCGTTGAGCTTCATCAGGCATCATTTTCATTGATACAAAAATAAAGATACAAACCGACATAATGCCCCAACTAACATATGGCGTGGTTTTACAGAGGATATTATCCCTAATTGGAATCATTTTATTTCCTTAATTTTTGCATATAAGCCAACTCAGCAGTCATTGATACACATCAGCATTCGCTTAAGTCGACAGCATTTACACAACTAAGTTTCAATATAGCTTTACGATAATTTTACGTAACTACTCAGCATAAAATTTACTTTTTATAACCATCTGTATTTTTATCCACCCAACGTTCAGTTTCCGACTGTAATATTTCTTTTTTCCAAAAAGGAACTTTAGATTTTAATGCTTCCATAATATAGCGACTGACATCAAAAGCATCCCCGCGATGAGAACTCCAGACTGCAACCAATACAATTGGGTCCTCTGGAAAAACCTCGCCTATTCTATGCACCACCAATACATCGAGTATTTGCCATTTCTGCATAGCTTCAGTAATAATATTGCTCAACTGCTTTTCAGTCATCCCTGGATAATGCTCCAGAGTCATTCCTTTAACATCATCACCGTCATTAAAATCACGCATGGTACCTACAAAAATACTGGTTGCCCCATACTTCCCTGCCATATCAGGAGATGCCTGCTGAAACTGCTGTATTTCCTGCCAAGGATCAAAAGGTGTTTGCAGAATTTTAATTTCCACCTCAACCTCCTGTGACTGGTGGAAAAAAAGCCACCTCATCATAATCATTAACTAGGTGATCGAAACTTACATAATCCATATTTACTGCGGCCAAAATATTTTCTGGCAACTCACCTCCCTGATTCAATCGCTTCCACACATCTACAACAGAAATAACGCCAGCAAACTCCAACTCATCTTCAGAGCGCCCTACCGACTCTTTTAAACTGGCAAAATAACGGACTTTAATCGACATTAGTAAAAGTTCCTATAAAATAGACACAAGATACACAGAATACCATCATTAACCTAATCACAACTAGCTCAACAAACTTACCCTACAATAATGACTCAACTTACACACTTTAATCAATCCGGCGAAGCTCATATGGTCGATGTTGGCGAAAAAGCAATAACCCAACGTACAGCCATCACCGAAGGTTTTATAGAAATGTTACCTGAAACATTAACGTTGATTACTCAGGGTAAACATAAAAAAGGCGATGTATTAGGTATTGCCAGAATTGCTGGCATTATGGCCAGTAAAAAAACAGCGGAATTAATCCCACTATGCCACCCCCTTCCTCTCACCCATGTAGAAATAAATTTAAGCCCAGAAACTGAGAACAATCGCATTCATTGTCAGACAACCGTTAAAACCAATGGCCAAACAGGGGTTGAAATGGAAGCATTAAATGCCACTCAAGTGGCACTATTAACTATTTATGATATGTGTAAAGCTGTTGACAGAGGCATGGTCATTCAATCAGTACAATTAATGGAAAAAGATGGCGGCAAGTCCGGACATTGGCAACGCGCTACGCCCATCTCATAAGCAAAGTCACTCAGACACTCTATGCATTATTTTTCTGAAGCCATAATTTCGGCCTTGCAACTGATTATACAGTTTGATCCTGGGATATACCTTATCGCCTGGACATCAGTAAAAATCTCCTTAATTGCAACTGTCTTTGCTGCACTATTTGGCATTTTTCTTGGCATACTTACGGCCATCACACAGTTTCCAGGCAAACGCTTTATTCAGCAACTCCTCAATACTTTAATGGCTATGCCAACGGTAATGATAGGGCTAATTTTCTACGGCCTCCTCAGTCGACAAGGCCCCTTAGGCGACTTAGGCCTACTGTACACTGAAACCGCCGTAATTATAGGTGAAACCTGCTTGATACTGCCGCTAATTATGAATATGACCCTGGTAGCTGTCCAGTCTGCTGACCAAAGACTTGTTATGACTTTACGCATACTGGGTGCCAAAACCCATCAACAAATACTCCCTATACTCAGTGAACTCCGTTTTACCATTCTTGCAGGCGTAGTCACTGGTTTTGGTCGAGCCATCGGCGAAGTGGGTGCGGCAATGATGCTAGGAGGAAATATTCAAGGTGTAACAAGGACTATGACCACCGCTATTGCTCTGGAAACCAGTAAAGGTGATTTTGAACTGGGACTGGCTTTAGGTTTATTGCTATTGATTATCGCCTTTAGTATTAACTTGCTGTTACAAATAATACAGACAAAAAATACAGCATTCATATAAATTTATTCCCACAGATTATCCAAAGTAAATTCATGTTCAGCAAAAGGTTCTGCAACCACTCTGTCATCATCTTTTAAACTGTGTTGCAACAACCATTGTCCTTCATGCAATTTATACACTTCTAGTGTTTGCAACAGCGGATCAATCAACCAACAAAATGACACACCTAACGCTGCATAAATAGGCATTTTTTCTGTACGATCAATTCTCGCTGTTGACGGTGATAAAATCTCACACACCCAATCAGGTACAACCTCAAACCATGCAGTTTTAGGTAATGAGGGCATTTTTGCCTTTCTCCAACCAGCCAAATCAGGCACTAAAACATGTTCAGCGATATGTAATTCGGGCTCATCCAGTATCCACCAACCATCGGCCCCTCTACTTTTCTGAAAAGGTAAAAATAACTCTCCTCCCACAGATGAAGCAGCCAAAGCATGCTTAGGTGCAGGACGGGGATGAGTATATAATTGCCCATATATAATTTCCCCAACTATATTTTCAGGCAAATCTAAAATATCATCATAACTTGCTATTTTTACCGCTGGATTTCCCATAACTCACCTAAAACAATCAATTCAACCAATATCCTCAAAAACATCATCCATAGCAACCGTTAATTCCAGACTGACAAAATCACAGTTTTCTTCACTATCTGTTACATGCAATAACCAATCATTATTCTCCGCACGACGAAAGCATTCTACACGCCGAGCAGTCATATCGATCAACACATATTCTTTCAGGCTCACAAGTTGCCTATAGGCAGCAAACTTAGCCCCTCGATCATAAGCCTCCGTTGAATCGGACAATACTTCCACAATTAAAAGCGGACTCGATAAATATTGCTCTGCCTTATGATCCTCTTTATCACAAGACACCATTATATCGGGATAATAATAAGCATCTTCCTGCTCTACCCGTAATTTCATATCAGAAATATATGCCTGGCAAGGGCTTCCTCTTAGGTGTTGTTTTAATACAGAAAATATATTTCCAGCCACAACAACATGCTCTCGCCGCGCACTACCCATAGCGAAAACTTCACCCTTGATAAACTCATGCTTTTGCTCTTGAAGCTCTTCCCAGGCAAGATATTCCTGCGAATCAAAAACTATTTTTTCAGCGGCTTGCATGTTTTAAAACTCCGTAATTATTGTTAGGGCCTATAGCAATGCCGTTAAGTTAAGAGATTTAACAAAATTTTATACTCACACAAAGTCACAGAGACACAAAGAAAGCAAAAGAAACAGCTCTTCTTGGTGCTTTGGTGCCTTTGTGTGAAAACTTTTTTGTTTTGAAATACATCGTATCCTGTAACAACTCAGCGAGTTTAGGACTGAAGGCATAGGGAATTGATTTATAAGGACACGTAAATACATCCATGTAAGCTCTGCTGCAACGTCCTGTTGCAGAAGCCTGATAAATCAACACCCTATACCCTCAGAAAATATACGCTGAGTAGTTACCGTATCCTTAACTTAAGATCATTAGGCTTTATAGCATTTTATAACTGACAAATAAAGCATTGAGATTACTCTATACTTTGGTATAGATGGCGGACTAAAGTCCGCCCTACTGTCTTGCTTCAGCCATTCGGATACTCACTTATTATGACTCGATCTAAATTAATCAGCTTCTTGGTTAGCATAAGTTTAATTGCTAGTTGTACAGTTTCCCAGGCAAATGATTCTACAGCACCGCCTTTAACTCTGGCAAAAACCTATCAAAGCAAGGTTGACCTGAGCCTCTACTGGGTTAGCGAAAAACTGGATGGTGTTAGAGCTTATTGGAATGGACAACACTTAATTTCCAGACAAGGCAATATCTACCCTGCCCCTGCCTGGTTTACTCAAGACTTTCCTGTGCAAGCACTGGATGGCGAGCTTTGGCTTGGCCGACAACAGTTTCAATCACTCCTCAGTATCGTCAGAAAAAAACAGGCTATTGATAGTGAGTGGAAAAGGGTTCGCTATTTTGTCTTTGATCAACCTGCGCTAAATAAACCCTTTAGCCAGCGCTTAAAAAGCTTGCAACAACTTATTGCCTTATCTGAAAATCCTTATTTACAAATAGTTAAACAATTTCGAGTTAAAAATAAAATAGAACTGCAACAACAGCTGGACAGGATTATTACATTAAGCGGTGAAGGTTTGATGTTACATCGTGCTGATGCCTTTTATCATGCAGGAAGAAACAATGATTTATTAAAAGTTAAACCTTATTATGATGCCGAAGCCAGGGTCGTTGCCTTTATTGCAGGCAAAGGTAAATATAGCGGTATGATGGGAGCACTACTGGTAGAAACACCAACAGCTATACAATTTAAAATCGGCACTGGTTTTTCAGATTTAGAACGCGCAAACCCACCCAAAATTGGCTCGATTATTAGTTACAAATATCATGGAAAAACAGACAAAGGAATCCCCAGGTTTGCTAGTTTTTTAAGAATAAGAAAGCAGGTGCCATAATCATTCTGTCTTTTTTAAACAAAGGGCTTGCAGGCAATATTGTTATTAAACTGTTAACAAAATACAGAGCGGGGCTTACCCTTGCTCTATCAAAACAGGCAAGGCTAAGCCTCACTTCCTAAATTAAAAATCTATCGTATAGGGCAGACTAGGCCTGCCCTATCACGCAATCACCTGAACGGTAGATTGAAAAGAAATTGTAACTACTCAGTATATTTTTCTGAGGGTATAGGGTATTGGTTTATAAGGCTTCTGCAACAGGACGTTGCAGCAGAGCTTACAAGGACGTATTTACGCGTCCTTGTAAATCAACACCCTATACCTTCAGCTCTAAATTCACTGAGTAGCTACAAAAAATTAAACTTTATGATAAATATCTGCGCCTTCTTTCAAGAATTGCTCAGATTTTTCATCCATACCTTTCTTTAAAGCCTCTTCTTCTTTTAAGCCTTTTTCTGCCGCATATTCTCTGACATCCTGAGAGATTTTCATCGAACAGAAATGTGGCCCACACATAGAACAGAAATGCGCCACTTTTGCTGAATCTTTAGGCAAAGTTTCATCATGGAATGAACGCGCTTTTTCTGGATCTAATGCAATATTAAATTGATCTTCCCAACGGAATTCAAAACGTGCTTTAGACATGGCATTATCACGTGCTTGTGCACCTGGGTGACCTTTTGCCAAATCAGCCGCGTGAGCAGCAACTTTATAAGTCACAATCCCTTCACGTACATCTTCTTTATTCGGCAGACCTAAATGTTCTTTCTGAGTCACATAACAAAGCATCGCACAACCGTACCAGCCAATATTAGCTGCACCAATGGCGGAAGTGATATGGTCATAACCAGGCGCAATATCCGTTGTCAAAGGCCCTAAAGTATAAAAAGGGGCTTCATGACAATCTTCCAATTGCTTGGTCATATTTTCTTTAATCATATGAAGAGGCACATGCCCTGGACCTTCAATCATGGTTTGAACATCATGTTCCCAGGCAATTTTTGTTAACTCACCTAAGGTTTCCAATTCTGCAAATTGTGCTTCATCATTGGCATCATAAATAGAACCTGGACGTAGACCATCACCTAATGAAAATGACACGTCATAGGCTTTCATAATTTCACAAATTTCTTCAAAATGTGTATATAAAAAGCTTTCTGTATGATGCGCTAAACACCATTTCGCCATAATAGATCCACCACGCGAAACAATACCCGTCATTCGTTTTGCTGTCATCGGTACATGATGCAAACGCACACCCGCATGGATAGTAAAATAATCCACCCCTTGCTCAGCTTGTTCGATCAAGGTGTCACGGAAGATTTCCCAGGTCAGGTCTTCTGCTTTACCATCTACTTTTTCCAGCGCTTGATAAATAGGAACCGTTCCGATTGGAACAGGTGAGTTACGTAGGATCCATTCGCGTGTTTCATGAATGTTTTTACCTGTGGATAAATCCATTATGGTGTCACCACCCCAACGAATACCCCAGAGCATTTTTTCAACTTCTTCTTCAATCGATGAAGTGACCGCTGAGTTACCTAAGTTTCCATTAATCTTAACCAAAAAGTTACGGCCAATAATCATTGGCTCAATTTCTGGGTGATTAATATTAGCAGGGATAATGGCTCGTCCTCTTGCTACTTCATCACGAACAAATTCAGGCGTAATAGTCTCTGGAATCTCAGCACCAAAACGTTCACCAGGATGCTGACCTTTATAAAGCTCACGCATTTTTTCCATATTCTGGTTTTCACGAATGGCAATATATTCCATTTCTGGAGTAATAATACCTTGGCGAGCATAATGCATTTGACTGACATTTTTTCCGGCTTTAGCCTTACGTGGCTTACTAATATGTTCAAAACGCATATCTGCTGTTGCAGCATCATTTAAGCGTTCTAAACCATAGTCAGAACTTGGACCCGTTAATTCTTCAGTATCATTTCTTTCTGCAATCCATGTAGCGCGAATAGGTGCCAGCCCTTTTTGCAAATCAATTTCCACATCAGGATCTGTATAAACCCCTGAAGTATCATAAACATAAAGTGGGCCGTTTTTTTCTGTACCAAAATGAACAGGTGTATCAGATAAGGAAATTTTACGCATCGGTACTTGTATATCAGGACGACTGCCTTCTACATAGATTTTTTCAGATGCGGGATAAGAATCAATTTTCACACTACTTGATTCATTAGTAGATATATCTTTACGAACAGCGCTCATGGATAGCTCCAGAATTATAATGGCTCAAGCGCAGAAAACATTGGCTTTCCTACGCCGGTATTAGCCGGATTCAGGTTCAAAGGGTTTTTCTCAGCTGATCTAACCAGCACCCCTAGCCTTGGACAATCCACTAAAGTATATGAAAATGCAGATAATTGCAAGTTTGAATGCCATTTTCAACCTAGCAAACACCTTATTAATCAAAAGGTTTTATACTTTCACTCCATTCTAAACAAATAAACAAGCACTCCTTTATTAACCCTCCCAGCATTAAATAAATCACCTTGTAATATAAATGTCACAATACTGTAATATTACTGTAATAGAATTGTGTTCTTTGACATAATTGACAGCATCATAAATATGCTTGGAACAGTGTAATGAATAATCAAAACATACAAAGTACACCCCTTATCAATCAGGATTTTTTTAAAGCGCTCCTGGCCTTTACTTTTATCCTAGTCGTTGTCTATTTCGTCTCGGCTTTTATAATGCCGGAGTCAGGAAATCATATTTTAATAACGGCCGCGGCCTTTGGTGCCTATATGGCGCTTAATATTGGCGCTAATGATGTTGCAAACAATGTAGGCCCTGCTGTGGGTTCTGGGGCTGTTTCATTACTCGGCGCTATTGTTATTGCAGCAGTATTTGAATCAGCAGGCGCTTTGCTTGCTGGTGGTGATGTGGTCAGCACCATTAAAAAAGGTATTATTGACCCCTCAACCATTACCGATACCAACACCTTTATCTGGTTAATGATGGCTGCTTTACTTGCGGCTGCTATCTGGCTAAATATTGCAACCGCGTTAAATGCACCTGTTTCTACCACTCATTCAATTGTTGGTGGCGTACTTGGTGCAGGTATCGCTGCAGGTGGTTTTGGTGTTGCTAACTGGCCAGTATTTGGAAAGATTGCAGCCAGCTGGGTTATATCACCATTATTTGGCGGCATTATTGCAGCCTCCTTTCTTTATTTGATAAAACGCACCATAACTTATAGAGAAGACAAAATTACAGCCGCCAAGCGTATAGTTCCCTTGTTAATTTCATTCATGGTTTGGGCTTTTTCTACTTATTTAATCATGAAAGGTCTTAAAAAAATATGGAAACTGGATATCTTAATGGCTGGCGGTATAGGGCTTGCCATCGCCATTTGTATATTCTTCATTATTAAACCGATCATTAAAAGATCTGCGGACAAGCTAGAAAACTCTAAAATCAGTGTTAATACTTTATTTACCCTGCCATTAATTTTTTCAGCAGCCCTACTTAGTTTTGCTCATGGAGCCAATGATGTTGCCAATGCGGTAGGTCCTCTTGCAGCTATTAATGATGCTGTTATTAATTCGGGCATTACGGCTAAAGCAAGCATTCCTATCTGGGTAATGCTGGTAGGTGCAATGGGTATTTCAATCGGTTTGGCTTTATATGGCCCTAAACTAATTCGCACTGTGGGTAGTGGTATTACTGATCTTGATAAAATGCGTGCATTTTGTGTTGCTATGTCAGCAGCCATAACAGTTATCATTGCCAGCCAGCTAGGTCTTCCAGTTAGCTCCACTCATATCGCTGTAGGTGCTATTTTTGGCGTAGGTTTTTTACGTGAATATCTAAAAAACAGTCACGTTAAAAGAGTCGCTGAGATTCGCCAGCACCATGAACATGCTGACCCAGAAAGAGTTGAACAACTATTAAAGCATTTTGAAGAAGCTACAATTGAGACTAAAGCTAAAATTCTATCTGAATTAAAAGCTAAAAAAGACAACACGCTTTTAACAAATAAAGAAAGAAAAAGCTTAAATAAAGCTTATAAACAAGAACTTGTTAAACGTTCGCATTTATATAAAATTGCAACTGCATGGGTTGTTACCGTACCTTTATCCGGTCTATTGGCTGCATTTTTATTCTTTACAATTCGTGGTTTCATGTTGCCTTAAAATTCAGATTACAACAGTCAAAGCTATAAGCCAGGGACGGCTTTAGCAAAAACCCTAACAAAACAATCACATACACCATTCGTAACACCCACATTATAAACTCACTGGTTTTTTAGCTAAAAAACCAAGCAAATCAATTCAACTCCAGTATAATAGACTGAGGTTTAGCGTTACCCACAAGCTAATCTATACTAAACACTCCCTTCTTGAATAACAAAGACTGGTTAGTTATATTTTACAAATGGATTTCCACCCAATTCAAAACGCTTTTCAGTCACATAGAAGCCCCCCTAGGAATTCATTTTTCAACCTTCCTTTACAGATAAAACTGCTAATCATTCTTATTAGTTTTCTCTGCTTATTTAATACTCACACTGCCCTGGCTAAAAAACATTCAATCCTTATCATCACCGATAACAGAATCAATATACATAACAATATCAACACGCGGCTAAAAGACGAATTTAAAAAAAACAGCATTATTTCTGTTCAAACACAGCACTTCCAAAACCTCTCTATAGAGCCGATATCCGACAAAACGACCAGCCTTATTATTACACTTGGAACAAAAGCGGCTGCAATGCCCCTCCCCGCTTCAATTCCAACAATAAATACTCTAATCGCTGAAAATAACCAGCAAGCTGCCCCTGCTATAACGACTAATAAATATTCTATTTACCTGGACCAACCCATTGCCCGCCAGTTAAACTTTTTAAATCTGTTACTCCCTTCCGCAACAAATATTGGGGTATTAACAACTGATTTTTCCGCAACAAAATTACCCTCACTAAAGACCGAATCCAGCAAGCTCAATTTAACCTTACATTCCCGTAGCATAAATAAAGAAAACAACCTTAACAGGGAACTAAACCAGTTAATCGAAAATATTGATGTACTTTTAGCTTTACCAGACCCAAAAATCCATAACAGGGAAAACATCCCTTTCTTATTATTATCAACCTATCGATACAACATCCCTGTCATTGGATTTTCCAAGACTTATGTTCATGCCGGGGCGATTGCAGCAATCTATTCCTCTCCAGCACAAATAACACGACAAATTACAGAATTATCACTACAAATTATCAACGCCTCATTACCCACAACATCGCATTCTTTCTCACCAAAGTATTTCAGCATTACTAGCAATTCCAGTGTTGCCAATAGCTTAGGCATACAGTTACCCAGCACTCAAGAAATAAAATCAAAATTATTATTACTGGAAAAATGATTTTTCTTGTTAAAAATGATATTATTCAAATAATTATACCAACTGAATATTAGCCGATGTCGACAGACACTGAAGCCCCCATTTATACAAAATCCGCTTTAGAATTTAAGAGTTCTTCTTTCAGCGTACCTGTTTTAGTTATTCACAACACTGAATTAAATCAGATTAAATATCAATTAAAAGAAAAAATTGGGCAAGCACCTGAATTCTTTAAAAATTCGCCTTTACTAATTGATTTACAACACTGCAACGAGGCCGAACAGGCATTTGAACTAGCCGCATTAATAGATTTTTTACAGACGGAAAGACTATTCCCCATAGGCATTAGCAGTGGCAATGAAGAACAAAACAAACTAGCACTGGAATTACATATTCCTCAGCACACTATTCGTAGCGCTCATACAGAAAACCGTTCTGCCACTCAAAATATGGCAAACCCAAGCAAAGAGACTGCTACAGAACAAACAGATAACAAAGCCACTGATACAGTTGAAAACAGATTAATCTCTCAACCTATCCGCTCAGGACAACGCATATACGTAAAAGGGGACTTAACTGTACTATCTCACGTGAGTGCAGGCGCTGAAATCATGGCTGAAGGTAATATCCATGTATACGGTGCGCTTCGAGGCAGAGCTTTAGCAGGTGTTCAGGGTAACACCAAAAGCCGGATATTTTGCTCAGCTTTACAGGCAGAACTTGTCTCTATCGCTGGACACTACAAAATGAGTGAAGAACTCGACTCTGTGGATCAGCACAAAACCGCACAAGTTTTTTTACAAGATCAAGCATTAATTATTAATAACATTTAGGATTGAATCGCTGGCAATCCCAATACACATAGGTAGAGGATAAAAAATTGGCTAGAATTATTGTTGTAACATCAGGAAAAGGCGGCGTAGGCAAAACGACTACGAGTGCTGCTATTGCCATGGGATTGGCAAAAAAGGGCCATAAAACAGCTGTGATTGATTTTGATGTAGGTCTTCGTAACCTGGACTTGATCATGGGCTGTGAACGCCGCGTAGTTTATGACTTTGTTAACGTTATTAATGGTGAAGCCAGTTTACGCCAGGCCCTAATCAAGGATAAGCGCTGCAACAAACTCTTTATTCTGCCAGCATCGCAAACACGTGATAAAGATGCTTTAACGCAGGAAGGTGTTGGCAAGGTATTAGAAGAACTATCTAAAGATTTTAAATATATCGTCTGTGACTCACCCGCTGGCATAGAACGTGGTGCAAACTTAGCTATGTATTTTGCTGATGACGCCTTTGTAGTGACCAACCCCGAAGTATCATCTGTTCGAGATTCGGATCGCATGTTAGGTATTTTAGCCAGCAAATCACGTCGTGCAGAACAAGGTGAAGATCCAATTAATGAGTACCTGTTGCTATCTAGATATTGCCCAGACAGAGTTAAACTGGGTGAAATGCTGAGTGTTGAAGACGTTCAGGACATCCTTTCTTTACATTTACTCGGTGTCATCCCTGAATCTAAATCGGTATTAAATGCTTCCAATTCTGGTACCCCTGTTATTTTGGATGAAAAAAGTAAAGCGGGTCAGGCCTATTCTGATGTTGTGGCACGCTACTTAGGGGAAGACGTACCTCACCGTTTTATTAATGGAGAGAGAAAAGGCTTGTTTGGTAAGTTATTCAGGAGCAGATAATGAGTTTACTAGACTATTTCAGATCATCAAAACCCAGCTCAGCATCGGTAGCTAAAGAGCGTTTACAAATTTTAGTAGCACATGAACGCGCATCAAGAAATCAACCCTCCTATCTACCAAAACTGCAACAAGAATTACTTGCTGTTATCCAAAAATATGTTAATGTTGAACAAGATGCTATTTCTGTAAATTTTGAACAAGATGATGAGCAAGAAACCCTTGAGTTAAATATTATCTTGCCTGATGAAGCAAGTAAAAACTACTAATTTTTTTAATGACTAAAAGAGAGAGAACTATGTCTGACACTATCGGTGCCGCTGCTGGCAAAATTTGGGAATATCTGGATGAAAATGGTGCAACCAGTGTTTCAAAAGTGACTAAAGAAACCGAAATAAGCCGGAATGATGTGCAAAGAGCGATAGGCTGGCTGGCCAAAGAAGGCAAACTTAACTTTGTCATGGAAGGCCGCACAGAATTGCTTTCTTTAAAGTAACACGAGCTATTACATTACCTAGAGTAATTGAGCTGTTCCTTAGTTTTCCGCCCAGACTTTCTTAAGCAACTCAAGTAACAATTTAGGTAACTACTCAGCGTATATTTTTCTTTGGGTATAGGGTTTTGAATTATCAGACTGCTGCAACAGGACGCTGCAGCAGAGCTTACAAAGCACATGGATGTGCAAGTGTAGGAGCTGATTGCTGCCTGGGACATATATTTGCTCCTGCAATAGTTGCATTCACCACCACATCTATGTGGCTTACGTATGTCCAATCAATTTCCCAAGTCTTCAGCTCTAAATTCGCTGAGCCCCCCCCGCCTTACGACCATCAACCAGGGGGCAATAAAATCAAAAACTTACGATTTTGTTATTCAAAAACTAGCAATTAAGACTGCCTGGACTAAAAGACTTAAAATATTACGACAGAGCAACCCATCTTAGCTACCAAGCACATTATTATCCATATGTTAACAGGCAACAGTATCATTGCCTGCAAACCCACCAAGACTTACAACAGAAAGATTGTTGCTAACCCTAAGAATGCCAAAAATCCAATACAGTCGGTTACTGTTGTTAGCAACACCCCGCCAGCCAAAGCAGGATCAATTCCCATTTTATCTAAAACAATAGGAATACTTGCACCAGCAAGTGCCGCACACACCAGGTTAATAACCATGGCAGCACCTAGTAATAGCCCCAAATCCATACTTTGAAACCAGACACTGGCAATAATGGCGACGACAAACGCCCATAACACACCATTAACAATACCAACAGATAATTCCTTAAACAACAACCGGGTTGCGTTTGCATGACTAACTTGTCTCAAAGCAAGCCCCCTTACCACCAAGGTTAAAGTCTGACTACCCGCTATTCCTCCCATACTGGCAACAATAGGCATTAATACTGCCAAAGCAACAATCTCTTGTAATGTTGCTTCAAACAAGCCTATAACCCAAGATGCAAGGAAAGCAGTGACTAAATTAACCCCTAACCACACAGCCCTACGTTTGGCACTGGTCATAACAGGAGCAAACATATCCTGCTCTTCATCCAGACCAGCCATACTCATAATCGAGTGATCAGCCTCTTCTCTGATAATGCCGACCACATCATCAATGGTAATTCGACCCATTAAACGACCATTTTCACCAACTACAGGTGCCGAAAGCATTTGTCGCTGCTCAAACATAGTTGCAACATCATGCGCCGGCATTAGATATGAAATCCCCTTTACAGTCCCATCCATTGCATCCTGAACCTTAGTATGCGGCTCATTTGTTACCAAATCTGATAATGACAAAACACCTAATAAGTGATCAGAGCGGTCTACTACAATCAAACTATCGGTAGCTGATGGCATATCTCCACGCTTATGTAAATAACGCATTACCACTTCTAAAGTCACATCGGAGCGAATAGTTAACACGTCCAATGACATAAGACCACCCGCCGTATGATCATCATAACTCAGCGCAGATTCCAGGCGGTTTCTTTCATGAACCCCCATAGACTCCATAACTTCTGACAGCAATGGCTCTGGCAAGACATGAAGTAAGTCAACCATATCATCAGATTCAAGGTTTTCTGTCGCCTTGATCAAATCAGCTCTATCGGTGATTTTCAACAACCCTTGCCCAACTTCCGTGTGCACTCTGACAAGTATTTCCCCCATCACACTGGGTGGAATCACCGTCCAAACCCTGGTCCTTTCCTCGATTTCCAGAGACTCAAGTATATTTGCAGTTTCTGCCGGAAACAGTGAATGCACAAAATCTCTAATCTCAACCTGAGATCCTGTCTCTAATAATTCAATGGCCTGCGCCAATAAGTTTATATTATGTTCTTTGTTTAAAGTTGATGATGGCATAGGTAAGAATATAAGAGTAATAAGGGGCTTTAGCGTGTTAGTTTTTCACTAACAAAAGCTGCATCTAAGCAACTTTAAGGTAATTCTCTGTGTCGAACAATGACATTTAAATCTGTTTTCTTAAAATGATTAACTAACATTTCAACCAAATAAACGGACCGGTGCTGTCCACCCGTACAGCCTATTCCAATCGTTAAATAACTGCGGTTATCCGTATCAAATCGAGGAACCCATTGCTCAAGGAATACACAAATATCCTGAAATAACTGTCGAGCATCTTCGGATTTATTTAAATAATCAATAACCGGCTTATCTTTCCCTGTAAACCGTCTTAAATCTGGCACCCAATAAGGATTGGGTAGGCAGCGCACATCAAACATAAAATCCACATCCAGAGGTATTCCATGCTTAAAGCCAAACGACTGAAACTGTAATGATAAATGCTGATCATTATTTTTCTCAATCTGACTTTTCACCAGTTCACGTAACTGCTGTACATAGGTACGACTGGTATCTAAAACAATGTCCGCATATCTTAACACTGGCTCCATCATCTCTTTTTCAATATTTAGCGCTTCTTTTAAAGCAACACTAGATGTCGTTAATGGATGTTTACGCCGTGTTTCACTATACCTTTTAAGCAAGACATTTTCTTCTGCCTGCAAAAAGATAACTTCACATTCAATCCCTTGCTTACGAATAGCATTCACAATATCTGTAAAATTTAACAAGCTTTTTCGCTGATTACGGGCATCTATCCCTATAGCCGTTTTCTCGTAAGTCGAGGTATCTGCCTGCATTACCTGACTAATAAAGCCTGCAAGTAATGTTATGGGTAAATTATCGATACAATAATAACCACAATCTTCCAAAGTATCTAAAACAATACTTTTTCCTGAGCCGGAAAGCCCACTAACTATTAAAAGTTTCATCTATTTATCGTAGGTAAAAGCTTGCCTTTGCAAAGTAGAAAAATAAAAAGCCTCTCCTCAAAAGAGCGGAGTTAATGAAAGTTACTTAGGGAACTGGAAAGAAATAATTGTCCAATATCGGACAATTATTTTTCCAGCTCCCTTAATTTCATCGATCACCCTATCTTAATCAAGAAAGGCTTTTCTTTCACCTAAATCAATACTTATCTATGACTTCCAGTCTTTTCTTTATGTTTGATAATTTGACGATCTAATTTATCAACCATACTATCAATCGCCTGATACATATCACTTTGAATATCATTTGCAAATAATTTTGCACCGCTAACTTGTACTGTAGCCTCTGCTTTTTGCTCAAGCTTTTCTACAGTCAAGATAACATGAACATCCGTTACGTTATCAAAATGACGCTTAAGTTTGCTAATCTTTTCTTCTACATGGGTTCTTAATGAATCTGTAACCTCTACATGGTGACCCGTTACACTTACTTGCATGGAATAACTCCTTATTAAAAAACTATCTATCAATCGTCATAAAAGACGCTTTCTTTGGCTTGATGACGGAATAGACATTGCTTCACGATACTTTGCTACTGTTCGTCTCGCAACATTTATACCCTTCTCCTTTAAAACATCCGACATTTTACTATCACTCAATGGTTTTGCCGGATTTTCATTTTCAACCATCTCCTTTATAAATGCTCTGATTGCCGTTGCAGAGCACTCTCCGCCACTCTCCGTTGAGACATGGCTAGAAAAAAAATATTTGAATTCTACTATACCATTAGGCGTGTGCATATACTTCTGTGTAGTAACACGTGAAATTGTTGATTCATGCAACTCTAATTCTTCTGCTATATTCCTTAATACCATGGGTTTCATGGCAATAGCCCCATTCTCCAGGAATCCTTCCTGCTTTTCTACAATACTTTTGGCAACACGCAATAAAGTATCATTTCGACTATGTAAACTTTTAATAAACCAGCGAGCTTCTTGCAAATGCTCTTTCATACTGACATTTTCTTTACTATTATCAGCTCGCTTGATCATCCCGGAATAAACCGAATTAACCCTTAATTTAGGTGATATATCAGGATTCAAACTGACAAACCAACCACTTTTCTGCTTGGAAACGAACACATCAGGCACAATATATTCAGAATTTTCTGTTTGGATTTGTGCTCCAGGCTTAGGATCTAGAGTTCTAATCAATACAATAACTTCAGATAATTGATACTCAGACAACCCCAGTTTACGCATTAATTTTGCCTGATCATGCGTACCTAATAAGTCAAGATGTCGTCGAACCATCTCAATTGCTTCCGTTCTATAAGGGACATCTTCAGGTATTTGCTGTAACTGAATCATCAAACAATCCGCCAAATCTTTTGCCGCAATACCCAGAGGATCAAAGTTTTGCACCCTATGCAAAACCCCTTCCACTTCATCTAGCTCCAAATCTTCTAATTGAGACTGTAATCCTTGATAAATATTTTCAACTGATTCACTGATATAACCATCTTCATTTACAGAATCAATAATTGCAATTGCAATGGCTCTATCCCTATCAGAAATTGAAAGCAAATCTAATTGCTCCAATAAATAAGTACACAAAGTAACGGGTCTGCTTCGTTGTGCTTCAAAATCTGTGGTTTCTTGTGCCGCTAGCGTAGGTTGAGTATTCTCATAAACATCATCCCAGGTAGAATCAACCGCCAACTCATCGGGCATCTCTGTTTGCGAGCCTTCACTGGTTGCATCTTCCTGCCGCTCTACTTTCTTTTCGGTTTCATTTTGATTATTAACAGTTTCTTCTTCAACTTCCAGCATCATATTAGACTCAAGTGCCTGTTGAATTTCTTGCTGCAAATCTAAAGTCGACAATTGTAACAACTTAATCGCCTGCTGTAACTGAGGCGTCATTGTTAAACTTTGACCAATACGTAACTGTAACGATTGCTTCATTAAATAATTCTATCCAACTTTATTGCCATAAAACCCTGAACATTCCATATAACAATCATGAAAACCCCAAAACGATCCATTTGAGTCACAAACTAAAGTTATCTCCTAAATAAACTTTTCTAACTTCTTCATTTGCGACTATCTCTGCTGTACTCCCTTCTGCAATCACTTTTCCTGCATTAAGTATATATGCTCTGTCGCAAATTTCCAGTGTTGCCCTGACTTTATGCTCAGTAATTAAAACCCCAATTCCTCTTTGTTTTAAATGTGCAATAATTTTCTGTAGATCAATCACAGAAATGGGATCTACACCAGCAAATGGCTCATCCAGCAAAATAAACTGTGGATTGGTAGCCAATGCCCTGGCTATTTCAACTCGTCGCCGCTCTCCTCCCGACAAGCCCAGTGCCACTTGATCTCGTAAATGGGTAATACTAAATTCTTCCAGCAAATCCTCTATCAATAATTCAGCCTGCCCTTTAGTTAAATCGGAACGAATCTGAATCACTGCTCGTAAATTATCCGCAACTGTTAATTTACGAAAAACTGAAGGCTCTTGAGCTAAATAGCCCACTCCCAGCCTGGCACGACTATGCATAGGAAAATGAGTGACATCCATCTCATCATAAAAGATCTCGCCTTCATCAGCCTTAACCAAGCCCACCAACATATAAAAGCTGGTGGTTTTACCTGCGCCATTTGGGCCAAGTAAGCCAACAACCTCACTGGTATCAACATGCAATGATACCCCATCAACAACATGTCGATTGTTATAACTTTTCATTAAATGCTTTGCAGCAAGCCTACTCATTCAACTACCTTTTTCTTCGATTTCGCTTTAAAAACAGAATGTACCCGTTTTGAATCAGAAGACTTTTCTCCAGCCTTAATCAAAGAATTTTTACTATCATAAACAATCAATCGGCTTGCAGAACGGCTAGTCCCCTGTGAAACAACCGCCTTTTCGATTAAAATCAACTTATTTTTATCTGGATAATACTCGCCTGTTAAGCCTTCACCATGAATTTCATCCTTACCTTCTCCTGGTAATTGCCTGAATTTTGCTGGCTTACCCGTAAAAACCATTTTATCAACGTCACCCTCCGTCATATAAACAACTAATTTATCTGAATTTATGTGCAAACTACCTTGAGTCGTTACGACATTCCCGGTGTAAACACTGGTCCCTGTTTTATCATTGTATGTTGCAGTATTTGAGTCTATATAAACAGGCTGCTCAGAATCACTTTCAAGAGCCGCCGCGGCATGACTCACTGCCACTAGAATAAAAATGGTAAATGCTTTAATTAAATACATATCGCCCTTTAACTTTTGACAAAAACTTTAGCTTTACTGGTTCCACAAAGGTAATCTCCAATCCTATCCCTTCGGTTCTATTACTATCATCAATTATTTTTGCCCATTTTTTGGTCTCAGCATAATTTGTCGACAATTGTACTCTCAGGTTTGTGGTACTTAACTTAAAAGGCCTAATTTGCTCGCTGCCTTCTCGACTAACCAGCACTTTACCCAACAATTGCAAATGATCCCCATCTGCTTCTAAAATTGCAGTTTCCGACTGTATTACCCATGGAGGAACATCTGCATTATATAAAGTCATAATCGGCTCATCCAAATGTGTAGTTTGATCATCGGCATAATGAATCATCTTTTCAGCATTTAGCTCACTCTTTACCAGTCCTTGCTGATCCATTTCTTTTTTATAATAGCCGATACTAAAATAATCAGCGCTATGGTCAGCAACTTTTACCACACTCTGCTGTTTTATTTCAAAAAGATCAGCCAAAAACCAGGAGCCGATCACTAAAAAAAATAAAACAATATAAACGCGATACTGACCAAAAGTCATTTCATATAACTCTTCAAAATACCATCAAAAGTGCCTTGTGCCTGCATAATAAAATCGCAAACTTCCCTGACCGCCCCTAATCCACCCGCCGTTTCTGTACACCAGTCAGCATAGTCTTTTACCGCATAATTGGCATCGCTTACCGCAATCGACAAGCCTACACGCACCATAATAGGTAAATCGAGCAAATCATCACCAACATGTGCAGCCTGGTCGGGCGTAATCCCCATGCTTTGAATGATTTCTTCAAAAGCTGCTATTTTATTTTCATGTCCCTGATAGACATATTCAACCCCTAAAGCTTTCATTCTTAATGCCACTGATTGAGATTTACGACCAGAGATCACTGCTACCTCGACCCCCGTTTGCCGTAAAAGTTTAATCCCATGCCCATCTCGCGCATGAAAGCTTTTATATTCACCGCCCTGAGCATCAAAAAATAATCGACCATCTGTTAACACACCATCAACATCCAGAATCAATAACTTTAATTGTTTTGCTTTTTGTAAAATCTGTTGCATTTATTCTTTCACCTTTAGCTTTTAGCCTGATTTCAAACAATCCCTGCACGCACCAAATCATGCATATTCAAAGCACCAACGAGCTTATTGTCTTCACCAACAACCAACAATGCATTAATCTTCTTTTGCTGCATTATTTTCATCGCTTCTGCTGCTAAAATATTTGCCCTTATTACCTCACAACCAGTCGTCATCACATCAACTATTTTACTGTCGTGCACATCAAGATTGCGACCCAACATACGTCTTAAATCGCCATCAGTAAACACACCAAGCACCTGTCTTTGCTGATCAATAACGGCTGTCATACCCAGTTTCTTCTCAGTCATTTCCAACAAGGCTTCAGTGACAGAAGCCACTTCCTGAACTAGCGGGATTTCATCGCCTGAATGCATAATATCTGACACCATCAACAATAAGCGCTTACCCAAACTACCGCCTGGATGAGACAAAGCAAAATCATCTCGAGTAAAGCCTTTGACTTCCAATAAAGAAACAGCCAATGCATCACCCATGACCAATGCCGCTGTTGTACTAGAGGTCGGAGCAAGCCCTAAAGGACAAGCTTCCTCAGCTACGGCAACATTTAAATGAACAGTAGCAAATTTTGCCAATGAAGACTCAGGATTGCCCGTCATGGCGATAAAAGGCACATCTATTCTTTTGATAATAGGCAAAATAGTTAGCACTTCCCCTGTCTCACCAGAGTTAGACAAAGCCAGCACCACATCTTGCTGAGTAATCATACCCAGGTCACCATGACTGGCCTCACCTGGATGTACAAAAAAAGCGGGAGTCCCCGTACTTGCTAGAGTTGCTGCAATTTTCCCGGCAATATGACCCGATTTTCCCATCCCGGTCACAACGACTCGCCCCTTACACTGCAGCATTAACTGACAAGCACGGACAAAATTATCATTAATCTCGCCGGCTAAAGCTGACACCGCTTCGGCTTCGGCTTTAATGACGGCCAAGCCTAAGTCTTTTAAATTCTGATCATGCATTGTTTCCATCATTAAATCACAGTACTCTGATAAATAACCCATTGATAGCCGAAGTATGCCAACAGTAAACCGCCACCTTCCCAGCGATTAATATGCCCCGCTTTTGTCAAGCCATACCCCAAAATAAATAACACAGCCGTTAAAGCAAGCATCACTGGAAAGTCACGAGAGACAACACTTTCAGCAACCGGGCCTGGCGCAAGAAGGCCAGGCAAAGAATAGACTGCTAACAAGTTATACATATTTGAGCCAATAATATTTCCTACCGCTAAATCATCTTCTTTCTTTAACACACTGGAAATTGAGGCTGCCAACTCGGGCAAACTAGTGCCTAATGCCACAATAGTCAAACCAATAACCAAGTCACTGACACCAAACGATTCTGCAATATTAACAGCCGCCCAAACCAAAAGACGAGAACTGGCTAATAAGCCAATCAGACCCGCAACAAACAACAACCAGGATTTTTTTGCTGAAACATCTTCTGGCATATCATCGATCAACTCTTGCTCCAAAGGATCATCCAATGATTGTTTCTGAGAATCTTTTTTTGCTGAAAAAATTAGCCAGGCTAAAAATAGCACCAACATCAACAACATTAAAATACCATCAACTTCATCAAGACCATCAAACACCATAAGATAACAAGCCAGACTAACAGCCATTAAAATAGGTAACTCTTTCTTCAGTAGATCTGACTTAAAAGCCAAGGGAGAAATAAGCGCCGTACAACCAAGGATCAAGCCTACATTAGCAATATTGGAACCCAACGCATTACCAACAGCTAAACCAGAATTCCCTTGTAATGAGGCGATGGCTGAAACTAGAATTTCCGGAGCAGATGTCCCTAAGCCAACAATAGTCAAACCAATCAATAAGGGAGAGATACCAAATTTTCTTGCAATTGCAACTGTTCCGATAATAAATTTATCTGCAGCAACAACTAAAACGACCAAACCGATAACTAAAGCAACAAAATTAAGTAACATGTATTGATAATATGTAATGAAGTGTAATTCGCTATTATGCCATTTTACAACTACTCCACCAAAGACCTTTTATTATCATAACAGCCAAAACCAGTGCAATTACTAGCATTTACACTGTTTTCAGCCATCAAAAATTAATCTTCAATAGCCCCAAATAACAGCTTTTATTTACAATAGTTTGACTTAGCCTAGCTAACTCAGAGAAAATAGTCCGTTGACCTTTAAATAAACATTAAACGCATGGATAACAGCGTAGATTCCGACACAGATATAGTTTCGATAAAAAACTTAAGTTTTTCCCGTGGGGATAGAAAAATATTTAACAATATTTCTCTTACTATTCCCCGTGGAAAAATAACAGCCATTATGGGACCCAGTGGGACAGGAAAGACTACACTATTAAAACTGATTGGAGGACAACTACATCCAGATCAGGGATCAGTTACCGTCGACAAACATAATGTTCATCAATTAAAACGGTCGGATTTATACAACTTAAGAAAACGCATGGGCATGCTATTTCAAAGCGGAGCATTGCTTACTGACTTAAATGTTTTTGATAATGTCGCCTTGCCTTTAAAAGAACACACAACATTAAGTGATTCGATGATTCGCTCACTAGTGCTACTTAAACTCCACGCGGTCGGACTTCGAGGTGCAAGAGACCTTATGCCCAACGAATTATCGGGTGGCATGGCCAGGCGAGTTGCACTTGCCAGAGCAATTGCGCTGGACCCAACGATGATCATGTATGATGAACCTTTCACTGGACAGGACCCGATTTCACTAGGGACTTTAGTTAAACTAATTAAAGAACTGAACAATGCTTTAGGTCTTACCAGTATTATTGTTTCTCATGATGTTGAAGAAACCATCAGTATTGCTGATTACATTTATATTTTATCGGAAGGAAAAATTGTAGGACAAGGAACACCTGAACAAATAAAAAACCTGGATTCTGAATGGGTACAACAATTTATGAAAGGTGATGCCGATGGTCCAGTACACTTTCATTATCCTGCAAAGGATTACCATAAAGACCTATTTGAAATATAGTCCCCAAAAACCGATGACTCAATTTTTTGAACACCTTGGAAATAAAACACTATCTGGTTTTGCCAAACTAGGTCGTAGCTCTTTTTTTCTGATAGATATATTAACAGCAACGACCTCTGTTATTCCTCGCCCCAGATTACTGATCAATCAATTGTTTTCTGTTGGCGTATTGTCTTTTTTAATTATCACCATCTCAGGCTTATTTGTTGGCATGGTATTGGGTCTACAGGGTTTTTACATCTTGTCTGACTTTGGAGCAGAGGAAACACTTGGTGTTATGGTTGCCGCTTCATTGGTCAGAGAACTTGGCCCTGTTGTTGCGGCCCTTTTATTTGCCGGAAGAGCAGGATCAGCTTTAACCGCTGAAATAGGCTTAATGAAAGCTACAGAACAGCTATCCGGCATGGAAATGATGGCTATAGACCCAATAAAACGCATTATAGCTCCCCGATTTTTAGCAGGTTTTATTTCTATGCCTTTGCTCGCCGCTTTATTTAGTGCCATCGGTGTACTGGGCGGCCACATAGTTGGCGTAGGCATACTTGGCGTTGATGATGGCTCTTATTGGTCTCAGATGCAAGCAGGCTTAGACTTTAATGATGACATCATTAATGGTGTTATTAAGAGTATCGTTTTTGGCTTCGCTGTATCATGGATTTCACTCTTTGAGGGCTACGATGCAATACCTACCTCTGAAGGCGTCAGTCGTGCAACGACACGTACCGTGGTTAATTCCGCTTTTACCATCCTTGGTCTTGATTTTATCCTGACCGCACTCATGTTTGGAGATATTTAACATGCATAACACCAAAACACAGGACACACTGGTTGGTTTATTTGTTGCTTGTGGCATTGCCGCACTGTTTTTTATGGCTATGCAAATAAGCAATCTCAGCGCATTTTCTAATGACAAGACCTACACTATCAGTGCTCACTTTGAAAACTCAGGCGGTCTTAAAGTCAAATCACCGGTCTCTGTTGCAGGTGTGCGCGTTGGTAGAGTTTCTAACATTTCCATAGATACGAATAGCTACGAATCAATTGTAGAAATGCAGATAAACACACAATATTCCTTACCTGACGATACCTCTGCCAGTATTTATACGGCTGGCTTATTAGGCGAACAATATATCAGCCTGGAACCCGGTGGCTCAGAAGATTTTATCCAGGCAAATGGGGTACTTGATTTGACCCAGTCTGCCATCGTGCTGGAACAGGTTATTGGTCAGTTTTTATTTGATAAAGCTGCTGAAGACTAATGCATCAATTTAATTTAAGCAAACAAAGTGATGGCAATTTTTCTATCGAAGGCGAATTAACATTTTCATCGCTAAATAAAAAAACAATCCATTCTTTTGATTTTTTAAAGCAGACACAAGAAACACATATCGACTTAACAAAAGTGAGCGCTGCTGATAGTGCAGGACTGGCTCTCCTGCTTGAATGGATTAAACATAGCAAGCAACACAATATAAAACTGGTGCTTAAAGGTATTCCTCACCAGCTAAAGACGCTGGCTGCATTGAGCAGCATAGATTTAAACGAATATACGATTGATATTGATTAAAGTAGTTGAGAGCTACAAACTCTCAAAACACCCAAATCAATACACCCAACTTAAGGTTAGACTAAATTCCTATGGATAAACTGATTATTTCTGGCGGCGCACAATTAGCAGGAGAACTAAGAATCTCTGGCGCAAAAAACGCAGCTCTTCCCATACTAGCAGCCACCCTGCTTAGTGAAAAACCCGTAAGTATCGGTAATATCCCTCATCTGCATGATATTACAACCACCATGCAACTACTGGGGCAAATGGGCGTGCAACTCACTATCGATGAAAAAATGAACATCGAAGTACACTCCAGCACCATTGAAAAATTTGAAGCACCGTACGAACTGGTTAAAACCATGCGGGCCTCCATACTTGTTCTTGGACCCTTATTAGCTCGCTTTGGTGAAGCACACGTCTCCTTACCGGGTGGTTGTGCAATTGGTAGTCGTCCAGTCGATATTCACATAGATTCGCTGATAAAAATGGGCGCAGACATTCAGGTTGAGGCAGGCTATATCCATGCCAAAGCCAGCCGATTAAAAGGCTGCAAACTGGTATTAGACAAGGTCACCGTGACAGGGACAGAAAACCTGTTAATGGCTGCCGTGTTAGCCGAAGGCACAACAATAATAGAAAATGCAGCTAAAGAACCTGAAGTATCAGATCTTGCACACTTCTTAAATGCCATGGGTGCAAAAATAACAGGCATAGACACAGACATTCTAGTTATTGAAGGGGTAGAAAAACTGGATGCTGAAGACATTCACTACGACATCATCCCTGACCGGATCGAGACAGGGACTTATTTAGTGGCTGCAGCGATCACTCGCGGCAAAATTAAAGTTAAGGACACCCGCCCTGACACACTGGATGCAGTTCTAGAAAAATTAAAACAGGCTGGCGCCGACATCACCCTAGGTGAAAACTGGATTGAACTGGATATGCACGGCAAACGGCCCAAGGCTGTTAGTTTACGCACAGCCCCCTACCCAGCATTCCCTACCGATATGCAAGCGCAATTTACAGCAATGAATACGGTAGCAGAAGGCGTGGGAATCATTACAGAAACAGTATTTGAAAACCGTTTTATGCATGTACAAGAAATGCAGCGTATGGGTGCAAACATTCAACTGGAATCTAATACAGCCATCTGTACAGGTACTGAAAAAATCACTGGCGCCCCAGTAATGGCAACCGATCTCCGTGCATCAGCAAGCTTAGTTATTGCTGGCCTGGTTGCTGAAGGAGATACTTTAGTCGACCGTATTTACCACATAGACCGTGGCTATGACCATATAGAAGAGAAACTATCTCAACTAGGCGCAACCATTAGACGAATTCCAAGGTAACAATAATCATGTTAACAATCGCTGTATCAAAAGGCCGCATCTATGACGATGCACTCCCTTTATTAGAAGAAGCGGGCATTGTCCCAATTGACAACCCTAAAACAAGTCGAAAACTTATCTTGCGCACCACTCAGGATGATGTACAACTGGTTATTATAAGAGCCACTGACGTACCGACTTTTGTCGAGTATGGTGCAGCTGATATGGGCATTGCTGGCAAAGACGTATTATTAGAACATGGGGCTGAAAGCTTATACGAACCTCTGGATTTAGGGATTGCAAAATGCAGACTAATGACGGCTACACCCGTTAATGCCCCTAAAATTGAAGGCCGTATCCGTGTTGCCACTAAATACGTTAAAACTGCACAACGTTATTTTGCCGATATAGGCGTACAAGCCGACATAATCAAGCTTTATGGCGCAATGGAATTAGCCCCTTTAGTTGGCCTGGCTGATTGTATTGTTGACGTTGTTGATACAGGAAATACCCTTAAAGCCAATGGGCTTGAGCCTAAAGAACTGATCACCAATATCAGCTCCCGCCTAGTGGTTAATAAAGCATCGATGAAAATGAAACATCAGGTTATTCAAGCCTTGCTTGACCAGTTTGAAAAAACGTTAAGCAAACGCCAGTAATAAGTTTAAAAACAACGGTTGTTTGGTGAAATTTCTGTTACTCCCCTTCTCCAGCATAAAATAATACGGCGGACTGAAGTCCGCCCTACACCACACCAACAACCGTTACACCTATAGAACAAGCAAGAACAGCAGGAGCTTTTATGGCCGCCTTAAAAATTACTCAACTTGATAGCACAGCCACCGACTTCGACAAGCAATTAAAAAATTTACTTGCCTGGGATGAATCAGATGATCTGGAAGTAAACCAACGTGTCCTTGATATTATTGCCAATGTCAGAAAAAACGGTGATAAAGCTGTCATTGATTACAGCAACCAGTTTGATCAGACACAATTCAAAAAAGCATCTGATTTAGAACTATCAACAGAAGCCTTAAAACAAGCCTGGGACAGCCTGTCAGCAGAAAAAGCAGATGCACTGCAAACTGCAGCAAACCGTGTAAGAGCCTATGCCGAAGAACAGAAAATGCAATCATGGCAGTATACCGAAGATGATGGTACTGTTTTAGGCCAAAAAATAACCCCCTTGGATAGAGCAGGTCTCTACGTACCTGGCGGAAAAGCAGCCTACCCTTC
>ENA-OSET01001079-OSET01001079.1-sediment-metagenome-genome-assembly--contig:-NODE-1079-length-29070-cov-7.159107_pt1 | contig 29070 bp, 24 predicted proteins | sample MGYA00237882_ERZ534229 | MGnify/ENA primary metagenome ERZ534229 (study PRJEB26408, sample SAMN06266212) | sediment metagenome | isolation source: Hudson Canyon methane seep mesocosm | place... | reverse complement strand
CAATAAACATTACCTTCTTGATAAGTTTTTTCTTCGTAAGGTTTTACAATTGCTGACTTGTTCAAGATAATAGGCTCAATTCAAATACTTTATATGCTCTATTGTGGTGATTCCTTTATGCTGGGTCAATTAACAGCGCCAAAAAATTTATGTTTATTACGTTTATCCGCTATTGGAGACGTTTGTCATGCAGTGGCCATGGTGCAACAAATTCAACGTTACTACCCAAAAACTAAAATAACCTGGGTTATAGGCAAAGTTGAAGCTAATTTATTGCAAGGCTTACCCAACGTAGAATTTGTCATTTTTGATAAAAAAGCAGGATTGAAAGGTTATAAAGATTTACGCACCAAACTAACACATCAAAAATTTGATGTGTTATTGCACATGCAAGTAGCCTTACGTGCTAGTTTGGCAAGCTTATGTATTAAGGCAAAAGTAAAAATTGGCTTTGATAGTAAACGTGCAAAAGAAGGGCAATGGCTTTTCACCAATAAAAAAATTGCCGCCCAACATGAGCCACATGTACTAGATGGTTTTATGGGATTTGCAGAAGCGATTGGTGTTCCTATCGAAAACCCTCATTGGCAAATGCCCATTGGAGACGAAAATGAGCTTTGGGCAAGTGAATTACTCTCTTTAAAATCAGATAAACCTGTCGCTGTTATTTCACCAGCAGCAAGTAAAGCTGAAAGAAACTGGCATTCTGAAGGTTATGCAAAAACCGCTGATTATTTAACGCAGCTAGGCTTTCAAGTGGTTATTTGTGGTGGACCAACTACATTAGAGAAACTATTAGCCACCGAAATAATCAGTTTTAGTAAATGCGATATTGTTAACTTAGTGGAAAAAACTAATTTAAAGCAACTTATTGCCGTTCTTAAACTTTCCCATTTAGTGATTGCACCAGATACAGGGCCTGCACATATGGCGGTGACTGTCGGCACCCCTGTTATTGGTTTATATGCGCACAGTAACCCTTATCGCACTGGCCCCTATTTATATCAAAACTATGTCGTTAGCTGTTATCAACATACTGCACAAGAGCAATATAAACAGAAGCTTGAACATTTACCTTGGGGTATTCGCGCAAAGGGCAGTGACTTAATGAACGGTATTACTTTTACACAGGTGAAAGAAAAGTTATTACTGCTCATTAATGACCATTACCCAGAATTCATTATCAAATAGTATTTCACTCAAAATCCGCTTCAAATAAATCAAAATTCAAACTCAGGCCTTAATTCACTTTAATAAGGCCTATCTTCGTCTGCCTCACTTTTCCACCAAAATAGCCTCATGAATAAACACGAGCGAGTAACATCAACCGAACTAGCTCAATAATCTGAATAGCATTACCTTCATTGAAAAAAACACAATAAAGTAAACTTATTTATTGCAAATGATAATCGTTATCATTAGTATTCACACCAAGTAATTTATCTCTCTATTTTCTATTAGGAATAACAATGAAGTATTCACCTTTGTGCATAGCTATTATCGTTGGCTTAACGCCTTTCTCATCAAATGCCAATAAAGGTTCTGGTAATAATACCGCCGTTGAAGTTATTGAAGTAAAAGGCAGTTACTTTAATGACTATACCGTTGATGAAGCAAACGGTGCCATGCGTGGAGATATCTCTTTATTAGAAACATCGCAGTCGGTCACGGTAATTCCAAACTCGGTTATAACAGAACAGCTTGCAACAACTTTAGGCGAAGTATTAACAAACGACGCAAGTTTGACCGCAGGTTCAAAGCAACGTAATCGTGAAGTGTTCAATTTACGAGGATTTTCATTAAGCTCTTCAAATGGATACCTTAGAGATGGTCATCAGCATTGGTCGCATTACCAACAACCTATAGAAATACTAGAAAACATTGAAGTCATTAAAGGTCCTTCAAGCATCTTATATGGTCAATCTGGGCCCGGTGGCCTAGTGAATATGGTCACCAAAAAGCCAACAACAAAAACATTATTTACGATAGGCGCTGATATTGACCAAGAAGGTTCAAGTCGATTAACGCTAGATGCTGGAGGAGCATTAACAGACGATGAGTCATTACGTTATAGAGGTGTACTCGTTAAACAAGATGCTAAGTACCAACGCGAATACCAAAATGATGAACAACGTGAACGCGATCGTTTTCTAGGTGCTTTAGTGGTTGATTATGACATTTCAGGCAATGCAATGGTACGTGTTCATTATGACCGCACAGATGATGAAGCAGGTTTAGATACAGGTGCTTGGTTAGACGAAAAAGGCAATGTGATCGGTAACGAGAAAACCATTCGTGATATGTCTTGGGCATTTACCGATATTACCGTTGAAAACATAGGTGTTGATTTCAATTATGCCTTGAATGATCAATGGCAGGTTGAGCTAGGTTACAACGAACAAAACTTTAAACGTCAACGTTTTGAGTCATCACCGAAAAAAACATCAACGTTTACAGAAGGCGATACATATACATCAAAACCCTATGACCGCTTTGATGATTGGCAGTTTAAAACCGCTTTTATTGATTTTACGGGTGCGTTCACGTTAGCAAATGTTGAACATCAGCTGTTAATTGGCGCTAATTCTTTAGATTATTACTATGGACAACTTAAAGTAAATGGTGAATCGATTGACTACTCTTCCGAGCAACTAGAGCCTAGCCGCCCAGATATTAGCTACAAAAATGACGACTCACTCTACACTAGCCAATATGATTATTATGGCATTTATATACAAGATTTAATGACCATTAACGATCAATGGCAAGTATCTATAGGTGGTCGTTACGACAAACAAAAGAAAGAAAATGCCAATAATGAATCATTCTTGCCTAAAGCAGGTGTTCTATTTCACCCTGATGAACACACAACTTTCTACGCCAGCTACTCGGAAGGATTTGAGCCCCAAAGTAGTGAAAAATTAGAAAATGATCGAGATATTAATAATGGAATGAAGCTCGAAGCGATGACTTCGGAACAAATGGAAGTCGGTGCAAAATGGCAACTATTCGATGAGCGTTTATTAATAACAACTGCTATTTTTGATATTACTAAAACAGGAAAATTAATCTCAGAAGCACTCGAAGGCAACCCTAATTTCGACACGAGAACAGAACAAGCAGGAGAGCAGCGTCATAAAGGTTTTGAAGTGGCAGCACAAGGCGCGATTAACGACAAACTCTTTGTGATGGCATCAGTAATGAACTTAGATGCGCAATACGATAAAGACGAGAATTACCAAGGGAAAACGCCTGTTGATGCGCCTGAATGGTCGGCGTCGATTTGGTCTCGCTATGAATTTAGCGATCAATTTGCCATTAATGCGGGTGCATTTTATGAAGGTGAACGCTTTGCTGACAGTGATAACACCATAACAAAAGGTGCTTATACACGCGTAGATGTTGGAGCCACATATAAAACAGTTGTTGGAAAACAAGATGTTAACTTCCGCTTTAACATTCAAAACTTACTTGATACAGACTACCTTGCAGGTGGCGGCGTATCTAATGTTACCGCTGGAGATGGCATTAACTATCGTTTAGCCGCACAGATTTCATTCTAAATTATTATCAATGAGTAAAAGCAGAAGTAACAAAAGCAAATTTGCTACTTCTGCATAGATTAAAAATTCTTATGAAAATAAACAAAAACACTCTGAGTTTTTCACGACTCATTCATATTTATGTGTCGATGGCATTGTTGACTTTATTGCTCTTTTTTTCAGTGACTGGAATTACGTTGAATCATCCAGAGTGGTTTAGCGAGAACAAAGCGGAGATTAATGAAAAGGAACTAACAGTTGATTTTATGCTTCTTGAGAATCCGCCTTTGTCTCCTCAACAAATTGTTAATGTGTCGGAGTTTATAGAGCAAAAATTATCAGTCTCGTTAAGTAAAGCTGTTATCGAAAGTACAGAAGACGAGTTATTTTACAGCCTTAAAAAAGCAGGAAAAAACACCTCCATTACAGTCGATTTAGCCAGTGGAGAACTGTTTTTTGAACATACCGATTATGGGTGGTGGGCGCTGATGAATGATTTACATAAAGGAAGAAACACCAGTATTTTTTGGGGATGGATTATTGATATAACCAGCGTTCTTTGTATTGTTTTCGCCCTCAGTGGTTTTATTTTAGCGATGCCACAGAGACGATTTAATCGGACATTAACCGTCAGTTTAACTGTTACCGTTGCCATGATCATGACGTCAATATTATGGGCTTAATAAACTTAACATCATCACGCTTATTAGGTGATCAAATAAAGGAACTTGCATGAAATTGAAAACACTTGGCTTAACACTTTTTTTTCTAACTTTTATAAATTTTACCGTTGTTGCTAACCCAAATAGCTCGACACCAACAACGCTGAATATTGAGCTGACATTAAAGCAACAACTTGGTGAGTATCATCCACCTTATGTTGCTAGTTGGATTGAAAATTCACAAGGGAAACCTGTACGTACACTTTTACTTTGGCGTGAACAAGCTAAATGGCTAAAAGACATTCGTCGATGGTGGAGAAAAGTAGGTAAGAAAGATGCTGAACTTGTTGACGGGATAACTTCAGCAACAAGAATTACTGGCAAATACCCTCTGTCGTTTTTGGCGGAAAACGATGAAAAAGCATCACTTAAAAAAGGAAAATATACCTTATTTATTGAAGTGGTCAGAGAAAATGGTGGCCGAGCCATTATTCGGCAACCTTTTTCATTAAATGGAGAAAAATCGACGTTTACACTAGCAGCCACTAATGAAACTGATGAGATCAAATTTTCAGTCACGCCTTAATCATTGAATTAACTTTATTGACTTAATTAACTCAAAAACTAAATACACAAATTTGGAATACTTATTATGAAATTAAAAAAACTTATCGCCTTAACATTAACCTGTGCAATTAGCACACAAGCATTCGCTCATTCTCGTTGGATTTTACCGACACACTTTAATTTGTCTGCTGAAAATGGCGAATGGATCATGGTTGATATTACCGCATCAAATGAAACCTTTAATGTTGATAAAGCAATGGGCGCAGATCTTGTAAAAATCATGACGCCTGATGGCAAAACTTCGAGACCTTCATCTACTTTTAAAGGACACCGTAAAAGTGTGGCTGATTACTTTTTAAAAGAATCAGGAACTTATAAAATCACCAATAACAGTAATGCAGCCTACATGACCACATATGAGATTGACGGTGATCGCAAAAGGTTATCGGCTAATAAAGCAGATCGTGGTGGTAAATTACCAAAAAATGCCAAAGCAGTCCAAACCAGTTATCGTTACTCAAGAGTAGAAAGCTATGTAACGATGAATACACCGAGTAATAACTTTAAAACTGACGGAAAATTACTTGAGTTAGTTCCCGTTACTCATCCATCTGACATCGCTGAAAATGAAAAGGTAACATTTGCGTTTTTATTCAATGGTAAAGCACAAAAAAATGTCTCGGTAGAAATTACCGCTGATGGCGTTCGTTATAGGAATGACCCAAAAACGTTAAAGTTGCTCTCTGATGCAAAAGGCGAAATCACTTTTACACCTCAGCATGCGGGGCGATATTTATTAGTTGCTGAGCATGAAGAGAATACACCAAAATCAGCTTTAGCAGATAAACAAATGGGCAGTGTGTTTTTAACGTTTGAAGCTCAACTTAATTAACTATTTATGTCGCAGCTATAACAACTTCAATAATTGCTTTAAGGTGCGCTGACTTGCACCTTGGTTCTCAGTCACAACGCGGTGAGCACTTTCCCCGAGTGCTTGCTGCGTTTCTTCTGACATTAAAATTGCGTCGATTTCATGAAATAACTCATCCGCCATGTTTCTATCATCCGAATCACCTTTATCCGAGAGCTGAACAATGCCTTTTTCTGCGATGAGTTGCTGCATTACTTCAACAAAGTTACTCATATTGGGACCAACGACAATAGGCTTTTTAAATAATGCAGGTTCTAGTGGATTATGCCCGCCAATGTCTGAGAAACTACCTCCCATTGTTACTACACTTGCTAAAGCACACGTGGGTAACAATTCACCTAAACTATCAAGTAGCCAAATTTGTTTCTCACGGGTAATAGTATCTTGTGTGCTTCGTTGTGCTACAGAATAACCTTGCTCCTGACATAATATTGCAACATCATTAAACCGTTCAGGATGACGCGGAACAATAATTAATAACAACTCGGGGAAGTTTTTTAAAAGTGAAGCAAAAGCAGTTAACGCTATTTTTTCATCGCCTTTGTGCGTACTGGCAACAACCCAAATAAGTCGCTCATCTTCAATAAAAGCAGCAAGCTCTTGCTGTTTTTCTTTTATCGTTTGAGTAACACTGATATCGAATTTTACATTTCCTGATACTTTACAACGAGAAACGTCAGCACCCATAGCGAGAAAGTTGTCATAATTTACTTGGCTTTGACACAGAACTTTATCAAAACTATTAATGGTGGGAGTGATCAACCAAGAAATTTTGCGATAACTGTTCATTGATTTTTGTGACAAGCGGGCATTAATTAATAATAGCTTAAGGCCTTGTTCACGGCTTTGTGCGATTAAATTTGGCCACAACTCTGTTTCCATAAAAACCATCGCTCGAGGTTTCAATTTATTCAAAAAAGCTGCGACACAAAAAGTACTATCAATAGGTAAATAACAATGTTGTACACGATCACCAAAAAGCTTTCTCACTTGTTCTGAACCCGTAGGAGTGAAAGTTGTTACGGTTATAACATCTTTGGGCTTAGCCTCAAGTAACTGTGAGATGAAACTTTTAAGCGCAATAACTTCGCCGACACTCGCCGCATGAACGATAATTCCACCTGATTTTAATTCCCTAGGTAGAAAACCAAAACGCTCACTTAAACGCTGCCTATAAGCATTTTGTTTTATTGAACGTAAAAGAAGTAACAACCAAATAACGGGTAATAAACAAAGAAAAACAAGTCGATATAACATCAAGGAAAATTGATAGCGCACAGAAAAAACTCTCTAGTAGTTAATGGGCGTATTATATACCTATGTATATACCCGTTAAAGCAAACAATAAAAATACCCAAAACTGATTGAGTTTGTTATCGTCTATACTATAAGAATGGAATCAAATAGTAGCTAAAAAGATGAGTCAATTTATTTACAAAAAACGTTTATTTAATCGAGTAGTCGCTTTAACTAGCCTTATTTTTATTGTGCCTTTTTTATCCGCACAAGAATCCGTCCCCCTTTTTGATAATCAACAGAATACAACATTAGTAAAAAAAATCACTGCTGCGAATCCCGTAAAATTCGCGGTTGATGACGATTTTTCATTATCTGGAAATTTTTATCTAGGTGATACGTTAGGGGCTGGAGTCTTACTTCTACATGACTGTTCCCACAGTAGTAAAAGCTATTCGGTACTTGGCGAATTATTAGCAGAGCAAGGTATTAATGCACTTGCTATTGATTTTCGTGGCTATGGAGAAAGCACATCAGAATTATTCTCTCACAAAATCATGAAACACAAAGTAAAGAATATTGTTAGCTATCAAGCAGAAGTCGCGATGCTAAGATCATATTGGGAGAAAGATGTACTCTACGCTTATAATTATCTACGTAGTAAAATTGGTAATGAACAACCTATTTCAATTGTAGCAAGTGGTTGTGCCGTAAATGAGGCAGTGCAAATAGCTGATAAAATGCGTGTTAATAGCTTTGTTATTCTTTCACCTATAATGGATTATATGGAAAAAGAAAATTATAAAAACTTGATTGATATTCCTGCTTATTTCGTCAGTTCAGCGCACCATTCCGATAGTTTTTTAACGGCTCAAGAATTATTTTCTTGGAATGGCGATAGCCGATCTACAACACAGGTGTTTAAAGGTGTTAATCAAGGGCATACTTTATTAAGCCGCAATAAATTTTTAGCAAAAAACCTTGCCACGTGGCTTCGTGGAACAATGAAATAGCCTAAAAAACATTTTACTTTTCAAAAACCGTATCGAGAATAATTGACGAATTTGTCCGCTCGATCCCTTCTAAAGAGCAAACCATATTAAGAATTTCATTTAACTTTTCTAATGTTTGCGCTTGAATTGTCGCTAATAAATCGTATTCACCGCTAATAGAATAAATATGGCTGATGTTGTGAATTTTTCTTAAAGCAATGCAAATGTTTTGCCTTAGATTAGGATTCACTTTTAGCGATACATTGGCAGAAATTAATTTATTGCTGTACTCACTGCCCAATACAATACTATAGGCTTTTATTACGCCACTATTTTCTAGTTTTGTTAGACGATTTTGTATCGCAGTTCGTGAAACTCCTGTTGCTCTCGCAATATCGGAAACGCTAGCTCGTGCGTTGCACCTTAAAATAGAAAGCAGCTCTTCATCTTTTTCTGTGATCACGTTAAATACTCGACAACACGGTTAAAAACCAATTAGACACCAATAATAGTCATTTTAACAGCCTTACATGTCATTTTGCTTAATGAAACAAGCATTAATATCACTAGTGTCACTTTCTTAAAAGTTGGTCTAGGATAATAATACTATTATTATTCGAATCTATTAATAAGGAATTGTTGTGAGCGACCCTTCAAACAACGCAAGTTTTTACGCACATTTAAATGACCAAATTGAGCAAGTTAAAGAAGACGGTTTATATAAAGCCGAACGTATTATTACTACAGCACAACAACCTAATATTGCCGTAGCAACAGGCGAAGCTGTTGTTAACTTTTGTGCAAACAATTATTTAGGTTTAGCAAACCATCCTAGCCTTATCGCTGCAGCAAAAGCAGGTTTAGACGAGCACGGTTTTGGCATGGCGTCAGTAAGATTTATCTGTGGCACCCAAGATATCCACAAGACTTTAGAAGGTAAATTAAGCCAATTTTTAGGCATGGAAGATACCATTCTTTATTCTTCATGTTTTGATGCGAATGCTGGCTTGTTTGAAACCTTATTAAATGCTGAAGATGCCATTATTAGCGACTCCTTAAACCATGCATCGATTATTGATGGTGTACGTTTATGTAAAGCCAAGCGTTACCGTTATGCCAATAACGATGCCAGTGATTTAGAGCAACAACTTATTGCGGCTGATGCTGCAGGTGCTCGTTTTAAATTAATCGCGACCGATGGCGTATTTTCAATGGATGGTGTTATCGCTAACTTGAAAGCTGTGTGTGATTTAGCTGACAAATATAATGCTTTAGTTATGGTTGATGATTCTCACGCCGTAGGTTTTGTTGGTGAAGAAGGTCGTGGTAGCCATGAGTATTGTGAAGTAATGGGTCGCGTAGATATTATTACCGGTACATTAGGCAAAGCGATGGGTGGCGCATCAGGCGGTTACACTTCAGGTAAAAAAGAGACCATTGAATGGTTGCGCCAACGTTCACGTCCTTACTTATTTTCAAACTCGTTAGCGCCGGCAATTGTTAATGCTTCAATCACCGTTATTGATTTATTAGCTGAAGGCGGCGATTTACGTAAAACATTAAAAGATAACGCCAGCTACTTCCGCACAAATATGGAATCTGCAGGCTTTACCTGTGCTGGCGCTGATCATGCAATAATTCCTGTGATGTTAGGTGATGCAAAAGTAGCAAGCGAAATGGCGAGCCGACTTTTAGCTGAAGGCATTTATGTGATCGGGTTCTCATTCCCTGTTGTACCAAAAGGCCAAGCGCGTATTCGTACTCAAATTTCAGCAGCTCATACTAAAGAGCAACTTGATAAAGCCATTTCAGCCTTTATTCGTATTGGCAAAGAAATGAATATTATTGACTAAGGTTGAAGGAAACACGATGAAAGCATTAGCAAAATTAAAAGCTGAACCGGGCATTTGGATGACCGATAGTGAAAAGCCACAATTAGGTCATAACGATTTATTAATAAAAATCAAAAAAACGGCTATTTGTGGTACTGATATTCATATTTATAATTGGGATGATTGGGCACAGAAAACCATTCCTGTTCCTATGGTAGTTGGTCATGAATATGCGGGTGAAGTCGTTGGTATTGGTCAAGAAGTAAAAGGCTTTTCCTTAGGCGATCGTGTTTCTGGAGAAGGTCATATTACTTGTGGTCACTGCAGAAACTGTCGTGGTGGTCGTACTCACTTATGTCGCAATACCGTTGGGGTTGGCGTAGACCGCGAAGGTTCATTTGCCGAATACTTAGTGATACCAGCTTATAATGCTTTCAAATTACCTGATGAAATTTCTGATGATTTAGCAGCGATATTTGACCCTTTTGGTAATGCTGTTCATACCGCATTATCTTTTGATTTAGTCGGTGAAGATGTTCTTATAACTGGAGCCGGTCCTATTGGGATAATGGCTGCTGCAGTGGCCAAGCATGTTGGTGCGCGCCACGTAGTTATTACTGACATTAATGAATATCGCTTGGATTTAGCCCGAAAAATGGGTGCTACTCGTGCGGTAAATGTGAGTAAAGAAAACTTAACCGATGTTATGGCTGACTTAGGCATGACAGAAGGCTTTGACGTTGGTATGGAAATGTCAGGTGTACCGATGGCTTTCACTTCAATGTTAGAGAATATGAACAACGGCGGAAAAATTGCCATGTTAGGTATTCCAGGTAAAGACATGGCAATTGATTGGAGCCAAATTATCTTCAAAGGTTTAACCATTAAAGGCATTTATGGCCGTGAGATGTTTGAAACTTGGTATAAAATGGCAAGTTTAATTCAGTCAGGCTTAGATTTGTCACCCATTATTACTCATCATTTTAATATTGATGACTTTCAACAAGGATTTGACATTATGCGTTCGGGTCAATCTGGGAAAGTTATTTTAAGCTGGGATAACTAGATTTTTCGTTTACTCTCAATGATGTTATAACAAGCTTTGAACATAACAAACAAAAAGCCAGTCCACTCGAACTGGCTTTTTTAATACTAACTCCTTAAAAATTTTAAGGATGAAATACACCATCAATTCGTTATAATGCACTTTCTAAAATCTCTTTATCTCTTAAAAGGCAATATTGTGACAACTCCCGGCAATTTATTTATTCTTTCCGCGCCAAGTGGAGCAGGAAAATCAAGCTTGATCAAAGCATTGTTATCTCAAGAATCAACCCGTTCTATGGAGGTTTCGGTTTCACATACCACAAGAGATCCACGCCAAGGTGAAAATAATGGCGAACATTATCACTTCATTAGCGTAGACAAATTTAAAGAACAGATCGCAAAAAATGAATTTTATGAATACGCTGAGGTTTTTGGTAACTACTACGGCACCTCAGAAACAGCTATAGATTTACAACTTGCACAGGGAATTGATGTTTTTCTTGATATTGACTGGCAAGGTGCACAACAAGTTCGAATGAAAAAACCAGAAGTAACCACTATTTTTATCAGCCCTCCTTCAAAAGCAGAACTGGAAAGCCGCCTCAGAAAACGAGGACAAGACAGCGAAGAAATCATTGAATCTCGTATGGCACAAGCAAAAGCAGAATGCTCACACTACAATGAGTTTGATTACATTATTGTTAATGACAACTTTGACCAAGCATTAACTGAATTAACCACCATCGTAAATAATCAACGCTTAAAGCTTAGCCAACAAGAAATGTATCACCAAAAAATGTTTAATGATCTACTACGCTAGCAACCAGCAGCGCTTGTAAATCGAAAAATAGAAAGCCGCAGCTCCGCGGCTTTTATTATCCAAAACACTATTTTTACATTCATAATTATTCACATTTTTGATCCATTCCTGCATTATTACTAAATCTTTACAGAGTGAAACCACCCAAGACAAATTGCACATAAATACAATTTGCTCTATGCTATTTATTAGTGGTCATTGTGGTTTTAGAGGTCATTTTTGAAAGTATTATCTGTTTGTTTCTGGCTAGCTACATTAGTCTTTACGCTGCCTCTAAATGCACAAAAGATAGAGCAGCTCACCGATGATGAATTTAATATTCTCAGAAGTGATGTACTTAAAGTACGTTCAACCTCTCCCGATAGAGCAATTCCTTATGTCACTGAAGTACTTTCTAAATATAAGGAAGCTTTAAATACCAGACAAACACTACGCTTAACTTACGCTAAGGCCTTATTTCAAATAGAAACAGATATGTTTGAAACGGCATACGACACTTTAGTTCAATGTAAAAATTTGGTCGATAAATTAGAAGAACCCTATCTAAATTATTATTATTATAGCTATATGGGTAGAAATTTTACTGGCTTAGAAATGTACGAGCTAGGTTTAGAAAATTATTTGCAAAGCTATCAACTAGCACAAACTTTGAAAAACATTAATTTAGCAGGTCAAGCTGAGAACAATATTGGTCATGTTTTATTAAAGTTGCACCGTTTAGAAGATGCAAAAAACTATTTTGAAAGGTTTTATAAGTATGGTGTTAAAAATAATATAAAAAGCTATATGGCTACAGGATTAAATAACATCGGCGAAGTTTATTTTGAGCAAGGAAAAATAAGCCTAGCACTCGAAAAATTCACTCAGTCATTAGTTATCAGAACACAAAATAACTACACATTAAATGCTTCATGGTCTCATCATAATTTGGGAAAAGTTTATCTACAAAAAAATCAATTAGCCCTAGCCAGTAAACATCTACAACAAGCAATCAGTATTAGAGAAAAATATGGCAGTATTATGGAATCTCTACTTTCTAAAATAATATTGGCAAAAGTATATTTAGCACAGGGGAATACAAAAAGTGCTCTTGATTTACTCTCCTTTGTTGTTCACCAAGCCAGTAAAAATAATAATTATACAGCTTATACACAAGCTTATGCTGTACTAAAAAATCACTATAAAAAAATAGGTGATTTAGCTAAAGCAATGGATGCTTCAGAACATTTCACTACGAGTAAATTAGAATTAACTGAACGAAAATCCAATTTAGGACTAAGTCACTACATTGCTATTTCTGAGCTAGCCCTTAAAAAAGTAGACATTATTGAATTACAAAAAAAGAATGCTTTGGCGGCAGAACGTGTTCAATGGCAACAAAATAAAATAACTCTTATTTTATTTTCCGTTATTCTTATATCTTTAATAATCCTTTTATTTTTCATAAAAATCAACAATAAGAACAAACAATTAAAACAGAGTATTAAAGACTTATATGCTACACAAAAAGCGTTAGTTGAAGCTGATAAAATGTCAGCGATGACAACGTTAGTTTCAGGAATGGCACATCAACTCAATACACCACTCGGTATAATTATTACCGCCAACTCTATTATTAAAGAAAAAGTCCAAAAACTCGAAAATAACCTCATTAACAAAACACTTGATGTACATGAATTTAAGACTTTTATTGATGAAGCCAAACAGACTATAACCCTATCAGAAAACAATAGTGACAAAGCAGCAAAACTCGTACATCGCTTTAAAATGATATCAACTGGACTCGAAGGCGCAAAATTAACATCTTTTATGCTTAAGTCATTCATGCATAAAAAACTAACCTTATTAGCAAACGTATACCAACGAAAATTTGTCTTTGAAATTGAAGGGAATGATATTGAGCTTGTTAATTATCCTGATGTTTTATTTGAAGTCTTAGAGCAATTAGTAAAAAACACCTTCGATCATAAAAAAGAAAGCACTGACATAGTAGAGTCACAAATTTCAATTAACGTTTCAAGTCAGGGAGTTGATGTCATTTATATCGATAATGGCCCCGGTATTGATGAGCAACTAAGAGAAAAAATATTCAATCCTTTTTTTACCACTAAAGGCATGCAAAAAAGTTTAGGCTTAGGATTAAACATAGCTTACAACGCCGTAATCCATTTAATGCAAGGTAAGCTGAGTTGTGAACATTCAGTAGAGGGAGCAAAATTTATGATCAGTTTACCTATCGTTATTGTGAATGATCCAAACGAATAGAATATTTCGTACAATAATTTCTCAGTATTGAAAGATCTATACCTTGCTTAATCCCTTGTAGGCCAGTAAACTACGGCACTATTTTAAAAATTTTAAGTTGGAGTGATCAGATGGCTCGCGTTACAGTTGAAGGTGCGGTAGAAAAAGTAGGTAATCGTTTTGATTTGGTGTTAATCGCATCTCGTCGTGCTCGTCAAATTGCCACTGGTGGTAAAGAACCTTTGGTTGATCATGAAAATGATAAACCAACCGTAATCGCTTTACGTGAAATTGAAGCTGGTTTGATTACAACTGAAGTAATGAACGTTAGTGATCGTCATGCACAAGTTCAGCAAGATACAGCAGAACTTGCAGCTGTAGCAGCTATTGTTGGCGGCGCTCAACCACAGTTATAAATTATTTAGTCGCCTTTAGCGATTAGATACATCAAACGCGTAATCATTCCTGTAATGATCACGCGTTTTTTATTGTCAGTAATTAACGAATAACGTATTCTGTTAATATCACTAAAAACACAGACTGACGGTAATAATTCCGCTCAGCCTAATCATCAAGGATGTCATGCGTGTACCTTTTTGAACCATTAAAAGAACTTGTTTCAAGCTATCTTTCTAAAGTACAAATTGACTTATTAAAGCAAGCATACCTCGTGGCGCGTGAAGCCCATGAAGGGCAAATGCGCTCAAGTGGTGAACCTTATATCACTCATCCCGTAGCTGTTGCTTTAAATTTAGCCCGAATGAACCTTGACCATGAAACATTGATGGCGGCATTACTGCACGATGTTATCGAGGATACTCCCGTTACTAAAGACGAATTAGCGGAATTATTTGGCTTTACCGTCGCAGAATTAGTTGAAGGGGTCAGTAAACTTGATAAATTAAAGTTTGATAATAAAGAAGAAATGCAAGCGGAAAACTTCCGTAAAATGATCCTTGCTATGGTGCAAGACATTCGCGTTATTCTGATTAAACTTGCCGATCGAACGCACAATATGCGCACACTTGGATCTTTAAGACCTGACAAGCGAAGACGTATTGCTCGTGAGACACTCGAAATTTATGCACCTATTGCCAACCGCTTAGGTATTCACGATACAAAAAATGAATTAGAAGTTTTAGGTTTTGAAGCGCTTTACCCAATGCGTTCACGTGCGCTTAAATCAGCGGTAAAACAAGCGCGTGGTAATCGCAAAGAAATTGTTAATAACATTCAAGAAGAGATTGCCGCACGACTCGCAGAATCAGGTATAAAAGCTGAAATTCTTGGCCGAGAAAAACACCTTTATTCAATTTATCGAAAAATGTTGAATAAAGAATTGATGTTTAATGAAGTCATGGACATTTACGCTTTTCGCGTCATTGTTGAAAACAAAATTGACAATTGTTACCGAGCTCTTGGCGCTGTTCATAACTTATTCAAACCTATTGAAAGTCGTTTTAAAGATTATATAGCAATCCCCAAAACCAATGGTTATCAATCACTTCATACCTCACTCATAGGTCCGCACGGTATTCCTGTAGAGATTCAAATTCGCACTCAAGATATGGACCAAATGGCAGACAAAGGTGTTGCTGCTCATTGGTTATATAAGCAAGACGGAGACGAAAGTGGCACAACGGCACAAATGAAAGCCCGTCGTTGGATGCAAAGCTTATTGGAATTGCAGCAAAGTGCAGGTAGTTCATTTGAGTTTATTGAAAATGTGAAGTCAGACTTATTTCCTGAAGAAATTTACGTATTCACGCCAGACGGACGTATTATTGAATTGCCGATGGGTGCTACCGCTGTTGATTTCGCATACGCTGTTCACACTGATGTTGGTAATTCATGTGTTGGCGTAAAAGTCGATCGTAAACCTTACCCACTAAGCAGAGCCATTGACTCAGGCCAAACTATTGAAGTAGTAACCTCTTCTGCTGCTCGCCCTAATGCCACCTGGCTTAATTTTGTGGTTACCTCTAAAGCACGATTACAAATTCGTACTTACTTACGTTCACAAGAGCAAACTGAATCTTACAGCTTAGGACGACGTTTATTAGGTCATGCACTGGGAAAATTGGATATTGAAGATATTGATCCAGAAAAAATCGATCAAGTTGTCAAAGAAACGGGTAACAAGAACCTTGATGAACTTTTTGTTAATATCGGTTTAGGTAATGCGCTAAGTATTGGTATCGCAAGACGATTAACCGATGAATTCACCATAGATAGTCACGAAGATGATTTAACTGATCCTAACAGTAAAACCAAAATGCCGATTAAAGGCAGTGAAGGTATGTTGGTCAGTTACGGTAAATGCTGCCGCCCTATTCCTGGGGACGTTATTCTTGCCTACCTAAGTCCTGGTAAAGGTTTAATGGTGCATCAACAAGGCTGCAGAAACATTAAAGGCCATGAGCAAGGCGGTTTATTTCCGGTGAAATGGGATAGTGATATCGACCGAGATTTTATTGCCAAGTTACGCATAGAAATTATTAACCATCAAGGCGCATTAGCGGCATTAACGAATGTGGTCGCAAAATGTGATTCAAACGTACATACACTTAATTCAGGCGAGAAAGACTCTGGTTTGTATGCAATTGACATGGAAATAACCTGTCGTAACAGAGTACACTTAGCCGATATTATTCGAAAAATAAAAGTCATGATTGATGTGCAACGCGTAGTGCGTAACAAGTAGTCAATCATGTTTAACAAAATACAATGTAGGAAATATTATGAAAACAATTATCAGTACAGATAACGCACCCAGCGCAATCGGTACTTACAGCCAAGCAGTAAAAGTAAATAATACCGTTTATCTTTCAGGCCAAATTCCACTTATTCCAGAAACAATGACAGTGATTTCTGATGATTTTACTGAACAAACTCATCAAGTATTCAAAAACTTAGTTGCCGTATGTGAAGCAGCTGGTGGCAATATTAACGACATGGTAAAAGTAAATATTTTCATGATGGATTTAGCAAATTTCGCAACAGTAAACGAAGTAATGAGTCAGTATTTTGTACAACCTTACCCTGCTCGTGCAGCAGTTCAAGTTTCTCGTTTACCAAAAGACGTATTGATAGAAATTGACGGCGTGATGGAATTACCTAACGTAGGTTAATTTCAGTAATAAGCTGTAAAGTATATTGCCTCTAAAATTTAGCTGTTACACATAACAGTTAAATTTTAGAGGAAGCCGTCAACGAATGAAGTTATGAGCTTGTATTTTATAAGTAATTAACTGAAGTAGGCAGACAATGCCGTATAAAGTTTAAGTGCGAAGAATATGACACCTGAAAGATTAGAAAGAATAAACATGATGCTCGATCACCGCCAGCCAGATTTAACAGTTTGTATGGAAGGTGTACATAAATCACATAACCTAGCGGCAGTTGTTCGCACAGCTGATGCCATTGGCGTAAGTGATGTACATGCCATATGGAAAAGTGATGAAATGGAAGTACGTGGTGGTAGCGCTGCAGGTAGTCAAAACTGGATTGACGTTCATAATTACAGTAAAACGAAAGATGCTATTGATGCTTTAAAAAAGCAAGGCATGCAGGTTTTAGTCACTAACCTTTCTGAAAGCGCAGTCGACTTTCGTGAGATTGATTACACAAAACCAACGGCTATTATTTTAGGCCAAGAAAAATTCGGCGCTTCAGATATTGCGCTTGAAATGGCAGATCAAGATATTATGATCCCCATGGTTGGCATGGTGCAATCGTTAAATGTTTCTGTCGCTTGCTCGGTTGTATTATATGAAGCACAGCGTCAACGACAATTAGCAGGAATGTATGATAAACCTAGTATTGATGAGAACCGTCGTCAGCGTTTCTTGTTCGAAGGTGGACATCCCATTTTTGCCGAAGCATGTAAACGTAAAGGTTTACCTTATCCGACGATTGATGAAGAAGGGCAAATTATTGCCTCTGAACAATGGTGGGAGCAGATGCAAATGACCCAAGCCGCTTGGAAAGCATTAGACAACTAACCTCGCTTACTGAATTTTTATACGCTTGTAGTTTGGGTAAATAATAAAAAGGATTAAAGCTCAGTGTCGAAAGGGCTAGCAAAACTTGCACAAATATCCATCACCAGCTTAAAAGGTGTTGGCCCTAGCATGGCTGATAAATTAGCTAAAATTGGCTTGATATCACTGCAAGATTTACTTTTTCACTTACCTAATCGTTATGAAGATCGTACACGTATAACTTCTATACGTGACTGTTTTCCTGGTGTTTTTACCAATATTATTGGCGAAATAACAGACAGCCAAATAATCAGTGGCAAACGACGTATGCTACTGGTTACTGTTCAAGATGGGTCAGGCACTGTAAGTCTGCGTTTTTTCCGCTTTACCGCTTCACAAAAAAACAATTTAGCGCTCGGGGTAAATATTCGCTGTTATGGTGAAATTAAGCGAGGTGCTCGTGGTTTTGAAATAATCCACCCTGAATATAAACCACTTGATGAAGACCAGTCTTTAACTCCGGTAGAAGAAACATTAACACCTGTTTATCCAACGACTGATGGCTTAAGGCAAATAACGTTACGTAATTTAACAGAACAAGCCTTAATTAGATTACAACGTGGTCAAGTTGAAGAGTTGTTACCTGATGAGTTTAATTTACAAAACTACTCTCTAGAAGAAGCGTTAGCACTTATTCATCGCCCACCTCCAGATACATCTGTGATCCAATTAGAAGAGGGCAAACACCCTGCACAGCTCCGTCTAATAAAAGAAGAATTACTTGCACATAATTTAAGTATGCTGAAATTACGCCAATCTAGCGATGTGCAAAAATCTGTATCCTTAACAGCAAAAGAAAAAATAAGTGGTGAGTTTTTATCATCATTACCTTTTTCTCCCACCAATGCGCAAGCGAGAGTCGTTAAAGAAATTCGTAAAGACTTAACTCAAGCTCAACCTATGATGCGCTTAGTTCAAGGTGATGTAGGTTCAGGAAAAACCTTGGTCGCTGCACTCGCTGCAATTACCGCAATCAGTGAAGGTTATCAAGTTGCTTTAATGGCGCCAACAGAGATTCTGGCAGAGCAACATGCCATTAATTTCCAAAATTGGTTTGAGCCACTAGATATCAGCGTGGGTTGGTTAGCAGGGAAAACTAAAGCAAAAGCTAGACGCCACGCTTTAGAGCATATAGAAAATGGCAATATGCAGATGATAGTAGGCACACATGCGCTGTTTCAAGATCAAGTTAATTTTCACAAACTAGCCCTTATCATCATTGATGAGCAACATCGTTTTGGCGTTCATCAACGTTTGTCATTAAGGGAAAAAGGCGCCTTCGACGGTAATTACCCTCATCAATTGATCATGACAGCAACACCTATTCCTCGTACTTTGGCAATGACAGCTTATGCTGATCTGGATACATCCGTTATTGACGAGCTTCCCCCAGGAAGAACACCAATAAATACCGTTGCACTTCCCGACACGCGCCGTGATGATGTGGTAGAACGGATTAGAAAGGGCTGCGTACAAGACAAACGACAAGCCTATTGGGTATGTACGTTAATTGAAGAATCTGAAGTATTACAATGCCAAGCGGCTGAAGATACAGCCGTTTATTTACAAGAACAGTTATCTGAATTGAAAGTTGGTTTAGTTCATGGCCGAATGAAAGCGGCTGAAAAACAATCCGTGATGAAATCATTCAAAGACGGTGATTTAGATTTACTTGTCGCTACGACGGTTATTGAAGTCGGTGTTGATGTACCCAATTCAAGTTTAATGGTTATTGAAAACCCTGAGCGATTAGGATTAGCGCAATTGCATCAATTACGTGGTCGAGTCGGTCGAGGTACAGTCGCCTCACATTGTGTATTAATGTATAAAAGCCCACTATCTAAGACTGCAATAAAACGCTTAGCGGTATTACGTGAAAGTAATGATGGATTTGTTATCGCGCAAAAGGATTTAGAAATACGAGGTCCCGGTGAGTTATTAGGCACCAAACAAACAGGGCTTGCTGATTTGAAAATAGCCGATCTATTAAGAGATGCGCACTTAATTCCAGAAGTACAACAACACGCTTACCTTATTTGGAAAAAACACCCACAAAGTGCACAAGCTATTATTCAACGTTGGATGGGAGAACGTGAACACTTTTCGAATGCTTAACTTCCTTTCTATAAAAAGATAAGCATTCGATAATATTAAAGTAGATGTATTATTTTCTAATCATTCTCACAAGACACAACCCCAATAACAAACCAAAACTTATTGTTCCTCCTCCACTTGAACTTTGTACTTTATCAGAAGTTGGTGCTGGAGTTGGTACAACAACTACAACGACAGGTGTTACTTCTACTGTAACGTTACTCGTGGTTTTAATACTAACGCCTGTACTGTCAGTGACGATTAAATCAACGTTATAGCTTCCTGCCTCAGCATACGTGTGAACGGGGTTTTGCACAGTGTTGTTACTATTATCTCCAAAACTCCAAGCGTAAGTGTATTGCTGATCACCCCCTGTTACAGATGAGATAAAGTTTACTACCAATTCATCCGCTGAATGAGAGAATGACGCAGTTAAATCAGAAGGCTCGCTAGAACTTGAAAGTGTAACTGTCGCAGATGCACTATCAGAACTTTGTAAATCTACCCTCATGCTAAAATCAAGTTTTGGTAGAATCAATCCAGACTCAGGCTGTTCTGGTGAGGAATAATCATTAGCATCACTAAATAGACTTGACGCTACACTGTGATCATCTTCCCTAAATACATTTTGATCGTATAAACTAAAAGCTGCATCGTGAATCTGAGCATATGAACTTCGTATGCTTCCATCTGATGATTTGACAAGGTTTTGATCTGCATCAACAACACCTATAAATAACTCGCCTGCATGCTCATCCACTTTATTGTCAAAAATATTATCGTTACGATACCAAACTAAAACGCCGGCATCATAACCAGCATTACTCAAATGGCTATCAACACTAGTATGACTACGTAACTGTACGTAGTAGTTATGTGATAAACCATCAATACTATTAGATAAACGGCTAAAACCATCCAGTGTTACCTGATTTGCAGTTTCACCATCAATCGTAGTGATATCGTTTACACCATTAGTTACTTTTATTTCATCTGTTACAAAACCATATCCGCCGACTGCTTGGTCAGTAATATAGTTAATTTTAATGATGATTCTTTGACCAGCGAAGCTAGAAAGGTCAAATGTTAAATCAACCCACTTTAAGTCACCTTCTGCACCTAATATATCCGCTGAGTTACCACTGACATATTCTCCTATGGTAGGAAAATAAGGGTTATTATTTTTAGTATGATTTCCTTTTATCACCGTATTGTTTACCAACACTTGCAAGTAATCGTAATCTTCCTCAATTTCCCAACGCGCTTTCATCGAGAGTGCAGAGGTGCCTGCTGGTAAGTCGACAGTAAATGATAGGCTGTTTTCTAACATATCGCCTTTATTAGAATAAAACTGATATTCGCCAGCATAAGCAGCAGGGAACTCTAATTGTAATGGTGGCAAATTGACTTTAATTTGGTTAACCGCAGTATGGTCAACCGTACTCACTAAAGAAATATTTTCATTACTTAACGTGCTGAAATCGATTTCATATTGGTTAATCCAATTACCTTGATAGCGTTCTTGTAAATAATCACGCGCTAATGGGCTAAAAGCAGATGGACGAGTACCTGCCGGACTCCCTAACCAGGAACCTGAAGCCATTACTGACCATTCAGATACAGGTGCACCGATATCACTACTATCAATATCGTATTCGTCGAGTAAACCTAAATCATGACCAAATTCATGTACAACAACACCCGGAGCAGCATCGATAGGATTAATGGTATAACCAAACGCTTTAATATCTGATCCAGGAATAGTTGCCGCCTGAGTACCTGCGTCATTAAAAACAAAACTACGATGTGACCAGATAGCATCTTCTGCTAAATTTCCACCACCCGCTTCCTCACCAATACTGGAATGAAAAAGCATAATATGATCAATGATGCCATCTGGCTCATTAACATTGCCGTCTCCGTCAAAATCAAACAAATCTGTTTTATCGTACTCGGTTAAATTTAAGCCATTAGCAACAAGTAGTGTCACAGCCTCAATAACAAGATCCTTAACATTTTTATCGCTCTCTGTTTCTTCGTCATTTCCCCCGTAATAGCTCGCATCATTGGCCGCAGTTACCCAATCATTAACTTGCCCTGCAAAAAAGAATTGTTGTCCTGACTCGTGTTGATAATATTGAAAAGCCGATTCTATATTCTGTCCAGAAGGCCCCTCAAATCCAGTAGAAGAAAATAAAAGCTCATTATAATGTTCCAATGGATAACTCGGATAATACATACCCGTATCGCTTGGCTCTATACCATTATTATCATGCTTAAGGTCATTGAAATCGACTAATATTGCTAAAACATTAACCGTCGTTTCGACTTGAACAGCTGGCGTTTTTTGTAATAAAGAATGTGCCACTTGAGTTTTTTTCAATTCGTTATTAAAACTCATGTTTTCACGAAATTCACGGCTACTGAAACGTTCAGTTGCTGACACTTTTTTCGCTAAGACCGAAGGTAAGGGTTGAGGTTCAAACGATTTTTTAGCTAGATAACTTGTGAGTGCTCGTTGCTTTTGTTCATTGGTTGCGTTTTTCGACAACTCACCTCTTTTTTCTAACCAATAGAGGATCCGTTCTTTATTGATCACACCCGCGTCTGTCGGTGAACGCTGAGAGAGCTTTTTAAATTCATCAATGCTTTCTGCTTGTAACAATAAGCTGCAGCTCAAAATTAACAAACTTATTAAACATATTATCTTCATGTGTTTTCCTACGTATGAATGCTTACTTTGTACAATTTTTAAATGTTGAATTTTTTTTACGGATATACGCTTTTACTGCTTGATGTATATCTTCATTGGATAATGAGGCATCAATTTTACCGCTGGCAATTAACATCTCTTTTAATTTTTCAGTATTTTTAAGTGGCGGAGTTGTTGATTTTTGGCAAATTATTTTATTTTTTACAACCTTTTCATCCACATCTTGAATGCTTAATTGCTCAGAAGTTTGCTGACATCCTTGCAATAAGAGAATGATACCAAATAAATAAAATTTCATAACACCACCGCCTGTTAAAATATTGTTAACCATAATACAGCATATTAATTAACGGATAAAGTTTAGCCGCAACATAAATAACAGCGTATTGAAAACAATAGAACACTGCGCGATAGATAAAAAATATCATCACTTGATTTCAGGTGTTAATAATTCTCAAAAAATGCGGTAAACTGTTAGTAATTTTAGTGATAAGTGAATGTTAGATGCCAGCTCAACAAGATAATCATCAAGAAAATGAGTCAAACGCTTCAAGTGATACCACTACGCATTTTGGCTACCAAACAATAGAAAAAAACGAAAAAGAGTCGAAAGTTGCCAGTGTCTTTCATTCTGTCGCTGCACAATATGATGTAATGAATGATTTAATGTCTTTTGGCATTCATCGTTTATGGAAACGATTCACTATTGATGCAAGTGGTGTACGCCCAGGTAATAAAGTACTTGATTTAGCTGGCGGAACCGGTGATTTAACCGCTAAGTTTTCTCAACTTGTTGGTCGTGAAGGTAAAGTGATTCTTGCTGATATTAACAGTTCAATGCTTAATGTTGGCCGAGATAAATTACGTGATAAAGGTTTAGTGCAAAATATTGAATACGTTCAAGCCAATGCTCAATATTTACCTTTCGAAGATAATACTTTTGATATTGTCACTATCGCTTTTGGTTTGCGTAATGTAACTGATAAAGACATGGCCCTTCGCTCTATATACCGCGTATTAAAGCCAGGTGGTCGATTATTAGTATTAGAATTTTCAAAGCCAGAGCACGAAATTGTCAGCAAAGCTTATGATTTCTACTCATTTAACATACTTCCTAAGATGGGTGAGTTAGTGGCTAAAGATGGCGATAGCTATCAATATTTAGCTGAATCAATTCGCATGCACCCCGATCAAGATACATTAAAAGACATGATGGACACAGCTGGATTCGAACAAACGAGTTTCAAAAATTTAACGGGTGGTGTCGTTGCTCTGCATAAAGGCTATAAGTTTTAATCGTGACCAAAATTAGCTCACAGTTAATGTTTCAACAAACGTTATGTTCAACAATTGAGTTTGCCGTTAATCAAGCGTTGGCGCTTAATATTAATGGTAATAATGTTTTAAGTGCTTTAGAACAAAAAACATTAACCATTTTATTAACTGAACTAGGTTTTCCACTCAGTTTTTCAATTAATGAAAATAATTTTTTAGTCACCAGTTTAACTGAACGCAGCGATTGTACGGTTAATACGAGTGTAAAAACTTTACTCGAACTAAAAAAAGAACAACAGATTACCGAACTGATTAAACAAGAAAAACTTGATGTTCAAGGGGACATAAAAGTGGCTCAGTTGTTTGCAAATATCGCTGAGTCATTAGAAATTGACTGGCAAAGCGAAATAGCTAAACACATTGGCGATATCCCAACGTATAAACTATCCCAATTCGGTAAAAATTTAGCCAAAAAATTCAACTTTGCTACCCAACAAATACAAGCAGACGCTAGCGAATGGCTAGTTCATGAAAAACGCTTAGTTGTTACTTCAAGTCAAGTACATGATTTTAGCCGACAAGTATCCGATATAGCTAGGCAAGTAGATATTATATCTGAGCGTATTCAAAAAATTGCTGACAAAGCTAACATCTCAACTTCAACCTAATTTCCAAGGAACATTGTGAGCAGTTTTCGACTTTATCGCATTATTAAAAAATTTCTCCAATTTGGTGTTGATGAGCTGATCCCAAGCCATCTGCTACCTTGGTACGCTAAACTTATTCGTTTTAGTTTATTCTGGTTACGTAATAAACATAAAGATAAAACCTCTGCCCTTCGTCTTCGATTGGCAATAGAATCTTTAGGCCCGGTGTTTGTAAAGTTTGGGCAAATGCTTTCAACCCGACGTGACCTCCTTACTGATGACTTCGCTAGCGAACTTGCACTTTTGCAAGATCAAGTGCCAGCTTTTGATGGAGATTTAGCGAAGAATATTATTTTGGAGGCCATCGGTGAAGAAATATTTAATAAACACTTTATCGATTTTGATACGCAACCATTAGCTTCAGCGTCAATTGCACAGGTGCATACTGCCACGTTATTACAAAACGGACAATCTCACGAAGTTGTTCTTAAGGTTCTACGCCCAAACATTACTGACATCATTCTAGCTGACGTAAAAGTGATGTCACTTTTCGCTGACATTGTCTCTAAACTCTTACCAGACGGTAAACGATTACGCCCGAAAGAAGTCGTAAATGAATACCGTAAAACCATTATTGATGAGCTTGACCTAAACCGAGAAGCGGCTAATGCAACCTTGTTAAAACACAATTTTTCACAAGGTAATACTAGTGATAATGTATTATTCGTACCTGAGATCTACAGTGAGTTCAGCCATGAAAACGTTATGGTTATGGAACGAATTGATGGCATTGGCGTAGGAGAAATAGAAACTCTTCAACAGCTGGGTGTAGATATGAAATCACTTGCTGAGCGCGGCGTAGAAGTATTTTTCACGCAAGTTTTCCGTGACAGTTTTTTTCATGCTGATATGCATCCTGGTAACGTTTTTGTTGATGCAACTAACCCTGCAGATCCAACATGGATAGCGATAGATTTTGGCATTTGTGGCACATTAAACCGTGAAGACAAACGTTATTTAGCTGAAAATTTTGTTGCCTTTTTTAATAGAGATTATCGAAAAGTTGCAGAACTTCATGTAGATTCTGGCTGGGTACCAATTGATACGAGTGTTGATGAATTTGAGTTTGCAATTCGTACCGTGTGTGAGCCAATATTTAACAAACCTTTAGCAGAAATATCTTTCGGCCAAGTATTGGTGAGTTTATTTAACACCGCAAGACGATTCAATATGGAAGTGCAACCTCAATTGGTTTTATTACAAAAAACTTTACTTTACATTGAGGGTTTAGGCCGTCAACTTTACCCTCAGCTTGATTTATGGCAAACCGCAAAACCTTACTTAGAAAATTGGGTGAAAGAACAAATGGGCGTGAAAGCGGTATTCAAAAAGGTTAAAGATAACCTTCCTTTTTGGAATGAAAAGTTACCAGAAATACCTGATCTTGTTTATGACTATTTAAAGCTAGGAAAAGAGTCTCATCAACAGCAAGTTTTGTTACTGAAAGATATTAAACAACAAAATCATAATAATACTCAAAAAATTGTTTATAGTATTCTAGTGGGGTCCATAACAATCTGTTTAGCGATAATATTTAGCTAACAAATTAACGACGATTAAATGTGGTAAACAATATGATGACAGAGTCAGGGAAACATATTTTAATTGTTGATGATGAAGCGCTCATCACATCACTCTATCAAGAATTTTTAAATGATTATGGTTTTAATTCAATAGTATGTGGAGATGGCGTTTCCGCTCTAAGAGCCTTTGAACAAAGCGAAAGCCCCTTTGATTTAGTTATTACTGATCAAGCAATGCCCAACATGACAGGTACTGAACTTAGTATTGCCCTTTTAGCTCACGTGCCTACCTTACCCATTATATTATTAACTGGAGCCAGCGAAGTAATTCACGCGGAATCAACCAAGAAAATAGGCATTAGGCATATTTTACAAAAACCTGTTAGTTTGCTCACCTTGAAAAAAATCATCGACACTTGTTTAGATTCTTAAATTTGAAATCACTATTTTTTTTTGTTTTTTAACATTTCACGCATACTAGCGACACCCATTTTGGCTGTTTTTTCTTTATGCTCTTGGCTTTTTTTCGTTTCACTTAATTCCCAGCTTAAATCGTCTTGCGGTAGTTCATGCAAGAACCGACTAGCTTCGGTACGAGAAACTTCACCGTATTGTCGACGTTCTTTTGCATAAGTAAATATTAATTCACGTTGTGCACGCGTAATGCCTACATAGGCTAAACGACGCTCTTCTTCAACATTACCTTCGTCCATACTTGTCTGGTGCGGTAGTAAACCTTCTTCCATACCAATCAAAAATACGTACGGGAACTCTAACCCTTTAGAAGCATGCAGCGTCATCAATTGAACTTGGTCAGCATCATCTTCATCTTCACCTCGTTCCATCATGTCACGCAGAGTTAAACGGGTAACTATGGCAGGCAATAACATAGGTTCTTCTTCGTCATCTCCTTCAAGCATATTTGTTACCCAGCTAAAAAGCTGAGTAACGTTCTTCATGCGCATTTCTGCGGCTTTTGGGCTGGGAGAAGTGTCATACAACCAATCTTCATAGTTTATTTCACGGATCATCGCTCTGAGCACTGCAGGGGTATCGCCACGCTCAGCATGATCACCCGTTTCGACTAACCAACGGGTAAATCGTTGTACATGCACTAAACCACGCCCAGTCAAATGCTGCTCAAGCCCTAACTCAAAACTGGCGGCAAACATACTTATTTGACGCATATTCGCGTAATTACCTAATTTTTCTAAAGTGGTTGGTCCAATTTCTCTTCGCGGAACATTCACTATTCTTAAAAAGGCATTGTCATCATCAGGATTAACAAGTACGCGTAAAAACGCCATCATGTCTTTAATTTCACTGCGAGAGAAAAACGAAGTTCCCCCACTAATCTTATAAGGAATACGGTTAAGCATTAACGCTTTTTCTAACAAACGAGACTGATGATTGCCACGATATAAAATCGCATAATTTTTAAATTTACTTTTATTTAAGAACTTGTGACCAATCAATTCTCCAACAACACGCTCAATTTCATGCTCTTCATTTTTTGCTTGAATAACTCGTAACTCTACACCGTAAGCCAACTCACTAAATAAGGCTTTGTCGTAAACATGAGGATTATTGGCAATTAACGTATTAGCACATTTTAGAATACGACCACTTGAACGGTAATTTTGTTCTAATTTGATCAGCTTTAATTGAGGGAAATCTTGACCAAGTAACACTAAGTTTTGTGGCTTCGCACCACGCCATGAATATATAGACTGATCATCGTCACCCACAACAGTTAACAGCCCTTTTTCTCCCGCTATTAACTTTACTAATTCATATTGACTAGCATTAGTATCTTGGTATTCATCAACCAATAGGTACTGAATTTTTTTCTGCCATCGCGTTTTTACTTCTGGAAAATTTTTTAGTAGTAAAGTAGGAATTAAAATCAAGTCGTCAAAATCAAGGGCGTTATAAGCTTTCATGTGTTTCTGATACAGCTGATAAAACTCTGCATACATTGTTGTGTCAGCATCACTCGACATTTTGATGGCTGCATCAGGTAACAACAAATCATTCTTCCAATTAGAAATCATGCTTTGTAATTTGCTCAGTAAGTCTTTATCACCATCAAGTTCTTCATGTGTTAGCTCTTTTAATAAAGACAGCGTGTCTTGATCATCAAATAATGTAAAACCGGGCTTGTAACCTAAAGTTTTAATTTCTTTACGAATAATATCAAGACCAAGTGAATGAAAAGTAGAAACAGTTAAACCACGTGTTAATTTTTTATCCATCATTTTAACTACACGTTCTTTCATTTCTCGTGCGGCTTTATTGGTGAACGTTACAGCTGCAATATTACGAGCTTTGTAATCACATTTCTCGATAAGGTAAGCGATTTTTTTACAGATAACCCCTGTTTTACCACTACCCGCGCCAGCTAATACTAAGCAAGGGCCAGTAACATATTTTACAGCTTCATTTTGTCCAGGGTTAAGTTTCATAGTGATCAGTTTTTATATGATAATTTTTCAGGGCGCTGATTTTACCTTGTTTGATCAGCATCGCATAGATAATTAACCATTGGAAAAATCATTAAATGCATTACAATGAGTCAATTGGTGAACTATGGACAAATATAATGTTTAACGCTAAAAAAATTGAAGAAATTGCAAAACAAGTAACTGATGCTATTCCACCTAAATTCAAAGATATAGCAAATGATATTGAAGAAAAAACCAAAGTCGTTTTACAACGTAAATTATCACAACTTGACGTGGTTTCTCGTGAAGAGTTTGATGTGCAGACACAAGTATTACTAAAAACTCGTGAAAAACTTGCAGACTTAGAAAATAAACTTGCAGAAATAGAAGCAAAATTA
>ENA-OSET01001078-OSET01001078.1-sediment-metagenome-genome-assembly--contig:-NODE-1078-length-29070-cov-24.620564_pt1 | contig 29070 bp, 26 predicted proteins | sample MGYA00237882_ERZ534229 | MGnify/ENA primary metagenome ERZ534229 (study PRJEB26408, sample SAMN06266212) | sediment metagenome | isolation source: Hudson Canyon methane seep mesocosm | place... | reverse complement strand
GAGTGCGGCCCCTATGATGAACTTCTTTGCATGATGGGACGATTTCGCACGAATAGAGGGGTCTACCCGAAGCTGCATCGTATTTGGGTATCATCGCAAGAAAGTATTGTGAGCGGCCGCTACAATTGGGCTAACCCAAAAGAGCTGGCGCACTTTGACATGCACGAAACTGAACAAGGACTAGAGGCCTTGGTCACCAGTGATTTAGGTAAGGTTACATTGCAGTATCACACGCGACGGTTTAGCTTAAAATTCCCCATCACTACCGCTTTAGCGACCAAGAATATGCGTCTTATTGTGAATAAGACCCTTGCTGAACAGAACAGAACAGAGCCGCTTTGCTATTCAGAGCCTAAGGCAAACGGATGGTGTAAACCGGCCAAACTGCATCAGTTCAACGCTGAGCGTGGTATGCTCCCAGACTTGTCCTCCCAAAAAAATCTGCTCAATTTGCATGCGTATTCATTTAATTTAGCCTTTCCAGAAGCTGAATTTGGCTTTTAAGTAAAGCTTTACTGATGGCGGGTCTACTTTTTATGTTTTTTCGATGTGCTGCAAGTACTAATTATTTGCGCTTATTTGAGGGAGCGATGACTTAAATTCACCAGAGACTGCGGATATCCGGCTTACCTATAAAAAGAACAAGATTAGCCGAGGTGGAGATATAAATATATTAATCGGAACGAAGGCGAGGTTGGTAAAGGGCGGGAAGCCCACCCTTTACGTTATGTTATTGCTTAGCTGTTAACTCTTCTACGAAGCGAGCTCAAACAAAATAACGAAATAGCTAGCAAACCTAGCGTTCCTGGCTCTGATACATTGACAAAACCGCCGATTAAACCAGCAGTTTGGTCAGTATTTTCGCCTGTTACTAATTCAGGAATTATGGTACCGCCACCGCTCGGTAGGAAACCAACGATATCAAGATAGCGATCAGCGCCAAGTAAGAAAACAATCTGCTCAGATGCATCTGGTACCGAAACGACGTCCGGGCAGACATTACCTGCTAGGAAGGGAGTACATGGCTCCCGGTTAAGCGTTTCATCGTGAAGGAAACCGTATGTAAACGTCTCATTTGCGAGCGTATCCAATCCGTCGTCGGTTGTTATAAGCACATTTACAACAAAGTCCGCAGTGAATGAGCCAGCTGACGTGATGGGTCTGTTCGTATGCGTGAAACTACCGAAATTAAACGATGGGTTATTAATATCTACGAGAAAATTGGTTAAACCATTGTATTCCCAAGAACTTTGTTCATTGCTACCTGCAGTGGTGCCATTACCCCAACTGACCAAATTGGTATTGTCACCTTGAACGTTTCCGATTAAAGCCCCAGTGCCAACGAGGTTGGTGAATACACCATTAGTTGTGATTAATACTGCATGCGACACTGAGCTTAGCCCAATCGTCATCAGTATCGCCGCTAGGCCTTTTGTAAATAAATTTCGCGTGTTCATTGTCCTACTCCATTTCCGTTTGACTATTATTTGATTCCCAAGCAATCACTGCTTACTCCTGATAAAGCATAAATTATTCCTAACTATTTAATTTACATATATAACAGTGGGATAACGTTTTTAAAAAAATGCGTTTTCATATTTTATGTAAAATTTTTTGACATATATTTACATACACTTACATAACTATCACGGAAAGTATTCACGAGTCACCCGCAGAGGAGTTTTCATGGGAGGCAGTTGTTCAAACTAGATAATAAATAGAATGTTAAATAACCTGACAAGGACATCACAAGCACTACAAACGCTCAAAACGGCCTATAAATGGTACCGCTTTTCCTTATAGGTATCTGCTTTAAGTTAGTTTCTACTTTTGGAGGAGGCAGTGCAGACCGTTTCATTACAGCCTGAATGCCTCTTACCGAATAACGCGCACATATTGATTATGTTTAGCAGTTGAAGTGGACTCGCGTCATTTTGATCTGAACAATCTGATTACAAAACATTACAGATAATTTACGAAGCTCAGTCTATACTAAAAGCCCCAATTGGAAAGGAAGGGTGTAGGTTATGGATAACTGGACGCAGGTAAACGGGAATTTGATTCAACACGAAAGTGGATTTCGTATTTTTTTAACAGCGGGCACGTGGCGATCACCACAACATATTGAACCGCTTAATGCTAACAATGAATCTGCCTTGTACGCCGCGAAACTGCTCGGCGAAGGCTTAGTTTTTGCGCGGGATATGTCTAGAAATAGCCTATTGCGCCAAAAAATTGGCCGTAATAAGGCGCACCAGGTTAGCCTCGCCTTGCACACGACGGCGGCCGAAGGTTAATAATCTGTAGAGTCAAATCACACCCGCAGTAAGGCGTGCATCCGCTCTACAAGCATTTACACGCCCCTAACGCGGGCTTGAACGGTCTAAAGCACTCACGCGAACACGTTCCGTTTCATTAAATAGCCTTTCTCGCATATGGATAAGTTCGGCTTGTTGGGTTTCGGCAGACAAACCATCATTTGCCAACACCGCATCGCGTTGCAGAGAATAAGATTGATACCGTATGTTCCACTCTGAGCGCGCTTGATCGAGCTCGGATAAACGCGCAGCAGCCGGCTTACCGACGATTTCGGCGCGCGCTTGATAACGTTGATCCGCATCAATGGTGTCAATTCTGTCTAGTGCACTGCGTACTTCTTGCACTGGATTCGCATCGCGCCTGCTACTTATAAACGCTTCTGGCATTCCGGCATCGAGCTGCATCTGTGCTTGCTCTTTTTGTTCTTGTGTTAGTGCTGAGTCGGTGTTTATTTGAAGTTTTTCAAGCATATAGTGGTCATATTGCTCGCGCTCTTGGTAGAACGCTTCATGTACGTCAGAGGATAAGTGTTGTGCTCTTAGTTCCTCTACAGCATCCATTCGCTCGGCAACCAGATTTAAATAATCGGCACTAAATTGCTTGCCTGCTTCAGGGTCGGTAAATGCGCCTATTTTCTCCGAAAATGCGACTTCTAAATCGAGCAGATCAGACTTATAGGCAACATATTCGTCCAAAATGGCTTTGGCTTGTGTACGAGCTGGTTCTTCGAGTTTGAAGTCGATAAATTCGTTAATTCTGCCTAGCACCACCTGTAAGTCCTCTTCTTCAATGGCGGAGAAAAAGAAATCGAAGATGTCTTTAATGTCGGAGGAAACTCGAATATTTCCAGCCTCATCAATTGCCAAATCTCTATCGAAATAGATTCCTCGTAACGAATCAACTAATTGTCCATATTTGGATTTAAACGCTAACTGTTGATTTGTCTCCCCATCGTCGCGATCAGCATCGGGCAATGTGGAATCAATTGAGCTGTTTTTCTTGGTTGCCAACGGCACATTATTTAACTGGTTTTGTAGCGGGTTTTCGGAGAGAAAATAAGCTAGCAAAGCCGCCACAGTAAGGCCAAATATGAGGAAAAAACGATTTTTAAATAGGATCATAATTCACATTAAGTAATTACAATAAGATATTGTTTTTATTATAACTAATACGTCTTATATAGTGTGGTTTAAACTATTGAATTGGTAAAAAGGGTACAACGAATTTTGCGTTGTACCCTTTATGTTTTACAACCCTGCGCGTTTAAGTCTCTGAGCATGGTTTTCAAACAAGACGACCGGATCTACTTCAAAGAGGTTTGAAAGGCCGAACAGTAAATTTACGCCATCGAGATGGTTAAGGTTGTAGTCAGTAGAAATGACGTCGCCCCAATTTTGTTGGCATTGGCCAACTAAACCATCATTTTCTTGACCAAACATTGTCGCGCCAGTAAACGCCAAGAATGGATCTGAAATATCAAGAATATTAGTAAGAATCCAGTCACCACCCCATGAATAGTATCGGATACCATTCACGACGCTGGCCCCTTCACCGCATGTAGACGTGGGTCTACCTGCTGGAAACAAATCGTTGAATGCGTCGGCACCTGGCGTAGTTAAAAATGTTACCGCGCCTAACGCGTCTTGCGTATATTCAGGATTACCAGATAAGGCATCAATTACATTGCCTAGCAAATTGAGCGTACCCTCAATCAACATTTCAGTACCGCCACCAACAGGCACAATTCCGCGTGCTGCATCTGCAAAACCGGAGCCACTGTTAGCGCCGTTTACTGAAGTCACTGATGCAACGAGATCTGGGCGTACACCGGCTACATAACGGCTAGTTGGTGAGCCTAAACTGTGACCAATCAAGTTGAACTTTTGCGCACCAGTTATCGCACGTAATTCTTCGAGATACGCTAATAACTGTTCGCCGCGCACGTAGCCATCTTCCCACGAGGTCACGTTAGGGATATAAACTTTACCGCCACGCTCCTCGAGCTCACCTTTAATGCCGTAGAAATAATCGATACCTAAAATACTATCAAAGCCGGATAGCCCATGAACGAGCACAATAGGATGTTGCGTCTTATATGCTTTACAATCTTGCCACCACCAACAATATGCATTGGCTGCCGCACTTTGTACGAATAACCCTACAAACATCGTAGAGAAGAAAAGCTTCTTTAAATTACTAACTTGCATCACCGTTTACCTTTTATTTTTATTTAGAAACTGATGTACAACATCCGATACAACATGAATGACAGCTTGCACGAGAAGCGCAATAGTCTAACGGTTTAGGGGTAAATTGGACATGGCGTGACTTCTCAGTTTTGAGAAGCAGTTTACATTATTTTATAATTCGAACAGGCGGTTGAGGGTCGTAAGATTCGTTAAATAGACTTAAATTTGGCCAAACCAAGGAATAAAAAGCTGCGCTACATGGCCAATATATCGCTGACCGGTAACGTGCGTTGGGTAAGGTAAGGTAAGATAAGGAAATCGTACATTTGTGACGTTTAATAACGCATAAAACTAGTCGAGGGCGTCACTAGTTTTATGCGCACATGAGGTTTATCCGCGAATGCCTAAGGTTTTGTCTATCTTTTGGCGTACGTCTCGATATCGATCGGCATCATCAATCAGCTTATCGAGGTCTGACTCAATAAACATTTCGTTGAACACCTCGATACTTTCTTGCTTCTTCGACAGTTTTGGAAACATTTGCTGTACCACACGAAGCATCACCTCTGGCGATACCGACGCGCCCGGTGAGGCGCCGAGTAAGGTGCCATAACTTTGGTCTTCAGAAACAATAATTTCTGTTCCCATCTGTAAGTCACCATCTTTGATAATTTGTACGCGCTGGCCGGCTTGTACTATTTCCCACTCAAACTTTTTGCTCAAGCCTGGCGCAAACTCGTCCAGCGTCGCAAGCATCGCACTTTCGCCTTTAAACGTCTCTTTAAACAGGTAAGACACTAAGGGAAAGTGCTCTTTTGCCACGTTAAGCAAGTTGGGAATGTCATGTAAATGGATCATTCTCAAAAATTCTAATAAGCCACGACCTTTTTCAAGTATTGGTGAAAATGTCGCGAAGGGCCCGAACAGTAAGTAGTGTTTTCCATCTGCCGCGCGCAAGTCTAAGTGAGGCACTGACATCGGCGGTGCACCCACAGCCGCTTTACCATAAGTTTTGGCGTTATAACGTTTAGCCGTTTCTTCATCAATTTTTGCCAATAAAAAGCGGCCACCCACAGGAAAGCCCGAAAACCGCTTACCCACTGGAAGATGACTTGCTTTCAAGATAGGGAAGGCACCGCCCCCTGCCCCGACAAACAGTTTATCTGCGCGAAACTGAACCGGTTCTTGACCTTGAAGACACTCTACTAACCAACTGCCAGACGGACTCTTGTGCACACGTTTTACGTGCGTACTATATTCAATGCGAACGCCCTGCTCTTTGACCATGTGCTCGGCTATTTGTTGCGTAACACTTTCATAGTTGACGTCGGTACCATGATCAACGAGGGTAGCCGCCATTTTTTGATCACGTGATCGCCCCTCCATGGTAAGTGGGATCCACTCTTTTATTTGATCAAAGTCTTCAGACAATTGCATGTCATCAAAAAAGTGATGCGATGTCATTTCCTTGTGTCTTAAATGCAGCAGGTTGATACTTTGCTCGTTTACAAGGGTGCAGTGTTTCGTAGGATGAATAAACGTTGCCGGATCATCAATTATTTTTTGGTTAACCAAGTACGCCCAATACTGTTTTGCCACATTAAACTGCGCGTGAATTGTGAGTGCTTTCTCAACGCTAATTACCTCCTCATCAACAGGGGTGTAATTGAGTTCACAATTCGCTTCATGTCCGGTGCCTGCATTATTGAAGACACTCGAGTTACTGCCAGCTGCCTGATCAAGGCGTTCAATAATCGTAATATTAAGATTTGGATCCATGGTTTTGGCAATGTTGGCGAATGTGACGCCCATAATGCCAGCTCCAATGATGACAACATCCATTGGCTAATTCCTATACTGAAAGTTCTATTTGAGACTTTTGATCTCACTGTGCACTGCGCTTATATAGCGGCGGCAGTTTACCACTAATCACTATTTAGGTGATGTCTTTCGACTATAAGTCTCATGTACATCGCCTAACAACTAAGCGCTTTTTTTAAATCATGTAACGCGAGGACGCGCATGTAATGGCTGCACTTATCACCGAACAATTTTTTGTTGTGTGAAACGAACAAACGCAACTAAAGTCGGACGAATTTAAATACGTGGTGAGCTCGGTTTCAGATTCGCAACACGTGGTTTTACAGATGGTTCAAAGACATGATCTGGTCTTTAATCAGCCACTATTTAATCTACGGCGTGCGCGTGAATAAAATGCGTTAATTACTTAGCTGGATAAAACCTTACAGTATCGAGGTGCCAGGTCGAATCACTATCTACCCCCCGGATAATTTCCGAGTCAATTTTGAGAATTTCAGAATAATGACCTTTTATCATGCTGGATAGTTGAAGGTGGTGCTTATCACCATCGGCATCATGCGCCGTTATGGCGATCAACAGTTCACCGGGCCCGCTATTAGATTTTAACCGGCCACTGTAGCGCAATAAACTGTACCCATTATCGGTGGTTAAACTACCTTGTATGCATACCGCTTCATCGGGTGTACACCACGTTTTACCGTTTGCTAAGATGCGGCTAAACGCATCGGTTGTAACGAAAAGAATGACGGCTATGCACAGCGTTTTTCTAATGACGTTAATAGCTTTGGACATTGTTAAACCCACCGTCTTACACGCGAGCAGTAGGCTTGATAACTCGATCCAAACTTCTTGGTTAATGCCGCTTCTTCGGGTTTGATTTGAAAAACGTTGATATATAGGCAGAAAATGATCAACCAGATTAGCTGAAAAAAATTGCCTAACCAAAATGTAAACGCAACCAATAAGCAAGCCATCCCCAAATACATTGGATTACGGCTGAGACGGAAAATACCAGTCGTCACAAGTGTTGTGGCTCGTTCTGGGTTTAATGGGCTTACGGTTGTACGCACGCGCACAAAACTAATAAGCGATGGCAGCAACAAGCCAAAACCCAAAACAATAAACCCAATGCTTACTATGCCCCGTAGATTGGGGCCATGACTGGCAGGTAGGAAAGCATTAGATAGATAAACACCACCAACGCAAATAAGTGTAACGAGAGGCGGCGGAATCTTTTTTTGCAGCATATTCGGCTCGTAAGCTGGGTTTAGGTAGTAAAATACGCCTTTTGGACGATTATTTTAAGCCCATTGTTTACTAAACTGTGTTCATGAGATGGCGCTTAGACAAGCAACAGGCCGCTTCTTCAAGCCCCTTTTCATTAGTCATTCTATTTAGCACCGCGTTTATCGCGGTGTTTTTTTTTGCCAAATTATTTATCAGCAAACCGGAAATACATTAACTTCTTGTAATTACGCCTTTTGAACGATTTTTTTAAGCCCCCTACGCCTCTAAACTGGCTTTATTGAAAACGAATTTGGAAGTTCAGGCCAGTTCAGGTTTTCTCCGATTTCCGAAGCTATTAATTAGCTTACCCTATGCGGTATCAAACAATGTTCGGCTGTTTGATATCGCTTTTTTTTACATTTTTTTCACGCTATTTCAAAAAAAGGAGGCAACTGCCTCCTTTCTTAACCAAGCTAGTCGCTACCAATGCGTTACCAGCCAGTGACCTCTTTGAGCGCATCACCAATTTGCGCCAAAGAACGCACGGTTTTCACACCGGCGTCTTCTAATGCCGCAAATTTTTCATCCGCCGTTCCCTTCCCGCCAGAGATAATCGCGCCAGCATGCCCCATACGTTTACCTTTGGGCGCGGTGACGCCAGCAATATAGGAAACGACTGGCTTATTCACGTTCGCTTTAATATAGGCTGCCGCTTCTTCTTCCGCTGTGCCACCAATTTCACCAATCATCACGATTGCTTCGGTACCAGGATCATTTTCAAACATTTCTAAAACGTCAATGAAATTTGTTCCAGGAATTGGGTCACCACCGATGCCAACGCACGTTGACTGGCCAAAACCATAATCGGTGGTTTGTTTTACCGCCTCATACGTCAGGGTACCAGAACGCGAGACAATACCCACTTTACCAGGCAAGTGGATGTGGCCCGGCATAATGCCAATTTTGCACTCACCCGGTGTAATAACACCCGGACAATTTGGCCCTATAATACGCACGCCAGCTTGATCAGCTTTTTCTTTACACTCAAGCATATCAAGCACAGGAATATGCTCTGTGATACACACGATAAGCTCAATACCAGCGCTAATGGCTTCTAAAATAGAATCCTTACAAAATGGTGCAGGCACATAGATAACCGAGGCCGTGGCGCCAGTCGTTTCAACCGCTTCCGAAACCGAATTAAAAACGGGTAGACCTAAGTGCTCACTACCCCCCTTGCCCGGTGTCACACCGCCAACCATTTGCGTTCCGTACGCAATGGCTTGTTCAGAATGGAACGTACCTTGGCCACCCGTGAAGCCCTGACAAATTACTTTCGTATCTTTATTGATTAGTACAGACATTAATAATTACTCCGCTGCTTTAACTGCTTTTTCAGCAGCGTCTGTTAGGCTTTCAGCCGCAATGACGTCTACGTCAGATTCTTCTAACACTTTTTTACCAAGTTCCGCATTAGTGCCCTCTAAACGCACAATAACGGGCACTTCAACACCCACTTCTTTAACCGCTTCAATAATGCCCTCTGCGATCAGATCGCAACGTACAATACCACCGAAGATGTTAACCAACACGGCCTTTACTTTGTCATCAGACAAAATCAGTTTAAAAGCATGCGCTACACGCTCTTTGGTTGCACCGCCGCCTACATCTAGAAAATTAGCGGGAAAGCCACCGTGTAAAGCAACAATATCCATTGTCCCCATTGCCAAGCCAGCACCGTTAACCATACAACCAATATTGCCATCTAATGCGACATAGTTGAGATCCCATTCAGCAGCTTCCGCTTCACGCGCGTCTTCTTGGGATGGATCGTTCATTGCGGCGACCGCTTTTTGGCGATAGAGCGCGTTCCCGTCAACCCCCAATTTAGCGTCAAGACAATGCAAATTGCCGTCGTCTTTAATCACCAAGGGATTAATTTCAATCAAGGCTAAGTCTTTATCGATGAACAACTGCGCCAAGCCCATAAAAATCTTCGTAAACTGCTTAATCTGATCGCCTTTAAGGCCTAACTTGAAGGCCAGTTCGCGGCCTTGGTAAGGCATCGGACCGGTCATCGGATCAAGTGTTGCTTTCAAGATTTTTTCTGGTGTTTGTTCGGCAACAGTTTCAATTTCAACGCCACCCTCTGTGGATGCCATAAACACAACGCGACGGGTTGCACGATCTACTACCGCCCCTAAATAAAGCTCATCCGCGATATCTGTGCAATCTTCAACTAAGATTTTACTGACCGGTTGGCCGTTTTCATCTGTCTGGTAAGTCACAAGATTCTTACCGAGCCATTGCTCAGCAAATGCTTTGATTTCTTCTTTGCTGTCAACAAGCTTTACGCCACCTGCTTTACCGCGACCACCGGCGTGCACTTGTGCCTTCACGACCCATTTATTTCCACCAATTTTATCTGCAGCTTCTACTGCCTGTTCAGGCGTATCGCACGCAAAGCCGGACGATACAGGCAAGCCGTATTCGGCAAACAATTGCTTACCTTGATACTCATGTAAATTCATAGTTGTATCCGTTAATTAAAAAATGATTTTGGCTAAGCAAGCCATACTCGTCCGTGAGTTATTTGTCGCTTCCTGCTCTTTTCCCTTTAACGCCTTTCAAGGCAGACGTTTATTTTTTCTTTTTACGATTCGCAACGTGGATCGCATGCCCCGTCACCGCGAGAGCGGCTTCATGCACCGATTCTGACAGTGTTGGGTGCGCGAACATAGTTAAGCCGAGATCTTCAGAACTCGCGCCAAATTCCATTGCGATCACGGCTTGTGCAATTAGCTCCGACGCATGCTCATTAATAATATGAACACCCAAAATTCGATCCGTTTCGGTTGACGCTAATATCTTTACCATCCCCGCAGTCGAATTGGCCGCCATCGCGCGACCACTTGCTGCAAACGGTGCTACGCCTACTTCGTATTCTACACCATCGGCTTTCAACTGCTCTTCGGTTTGACCGACCCAGGCAATTTCCGGGTTGGTATAAATGACGCCTGGAATCGTGTCATAGTTGACTTGCGGTTTTTGACCCGCGATGCGCTCGGCAACCATCACGCCTTCTTCCGACGCTTTGTGCGCAAGCATGGCACCTCGCACCACATCACCCACCGCGTAGATACCCGGCACATCTGTTTGGCAATGGTCGTCAACAAAAATAAAGCCACGCTCATCTAGGTTAATCCCGCTATCAGGTGACAATAATCCTTCGGTAACCGGCATTCGACCAACACCAACGATCAGTTTATCGACCTTCAGCTCTTGTGCGCCTTTGGCATCTTTGTAGCTAACATTAACCAGGCCGCGTTTGATGTCGGTTCCCGTCACCAACGCTTTTAATTTTATGTCTAAACCTTGTTTTTTAAATTGCTTGAGCGCGTCTTTAGCAATTTGTTGATCCACACCACTTAGAAACGAATCCTGAGCTTCAAGAACCGTCACTTCAGAGCCTAGACGGGCCCAGACACTGCCAAGCTCTAAACCAATAACACCTGCACCGATGACACCCAAGCGCTTTGGCACTTCATCAAATTCTAGTGCACCCGTCGAATCAACAATGTAGCCGTCTGTAATCGGCGCTGGCGGTATTTCAATAGGCTTTGAGCCAGTTGCAATAATAATGTTGTCAGCATCATAGGTAGCTACCTTGCCCTTCGCATCGGTCACTTCAACTTTTTTGCCGCCTAAAATTTTCCCCGTACCATGAATGGAGGTGACACCATTGGCTTTAAATAACATGCCAACACCGCTCGTTAAGTTATTAACGATGGTATCTTTACGGCCCATCATTTTAGGGATATCAATCGCTACATCACTGGCCGAAATACCATGTGTATCAAATTCATGCTTGGCATCTTCATACTTATGAGAGGTTTCGAGTAGGGCCTTTGATGGAATACACCCCACATTTAGGCAAGTGCCGCCGAGCACCACTTTGCCCGCGTCTGATGTCCATTTCTCAACACACGCAGTTTTTAAGCCTAGCTGAGCAGCTTTTATCGCGGCGACGTACCCACCTGGGCCTGCGCCGATTACGATAACATCAAATTTATCTGACATTTAATAACTCCGAGTTCAGTTGTTTTCTTAGATATCTAACAGAATACGAGCAGGATCTTCTACCAACTCTTTGATGGTCACTAAGAACTGAACCGCTTCTTTTCCGTCAATCATTCGGTGATCATAAGATAGTGCTAAATACATCATTGGCAAAATAACCACTTCGCCATTCACCGCCATTGGACGCTCTTGAATTTTATGCATACCAAGGATGGCCGTTTGCGGAGGGTTCAAGATAGGCGTCGACATCAATGACCCGAAAACTCCACCATTTGAAATGGTGAACGTACCGCCAGTCATTTCTTCTATCGTTAATTTGCCATCTCGCGCCTTGCCACCGAAAGTTTTTATAGAGTTTTCGATTGTTGCCAAGCTCATCGTGTCTGCATCGCGCAAGACCGGCACGACAAGCCCTTTTTCAGTAGACACCGCCACACCTATATCTTGGTAGCCATGATAAACAATGTCACTACCGTCAATCGAGGCATTCGCCGCGGGAAAACGCTTCAATGCTTCGGCTGCTGCTTTCACAAACAGCGACATGAAGCCCAGCTTTGTGCCGTCATGCGTTTTCTGAAAAAGGTCATTATACTGCTTACGCAAGGTCATCAAAGGCTGCATATTCACTTCGTTAAACGTCGTGAGCATCGCCGTATTCTGGCTTGCATCTAATAAACGTCGCGCAATACTGGCACGCAAACGTGTCATCGGTACGCGCTTCTCCGCACGAGCACCCAAATCGAGGGGAACCGCAGGGATTGATGGCGCGGCCGGTGCGGCTACCGCAGGCGCTTCAACGACTGGCGTCGATGCAAAATTAACGACGTCTTCTTTCGTTAGGCGGCCATCTTTTCCAGTGGCTGGGATCGCCGCGGCATCGAGCCCTTTTTCTTCAACGAGTTTACGCGCCGCTGGACTCATGATGATTTCATTGGGCGTTGATTCGCTGACCGCTGGCGTTTTTTCTGCTTCAGCTGGCGCGCTCGTTGTCGCCGTTGCACCGGCTGCAAAGGTACCAATCACCTCACCACTTAATACAATATCACCTTCATTTTTTACGACGTTTTCGATAACGCCATTATCAGGTGCCACCACCTCTAAGACCACTTTGTCGGTTTCAATATCGACGATCAACTCGTCGCGAGCAACCTGTTCACCAGGTTGTTTGTGCCATGTAGCAATCGTTCCGTCGGCAACTGACTCGGGAAAGGTTGGCGCTTTTATTTCTGTAGACATTTCCAATCCTTATTAACTTATTCGTTATCAAAAGCTTCTTTTACTAATTTATTTTGTTCTTCCACATGAACTGACGTATAGCCTGCCGCAGGGGCTGCCGAACCAGGTCGACCTGCATAACGAAGGTACACTTTCTCATCCACTTCTTTCAGAACACGACGCATTCGGTGCTGGGTTGGGTACCACACACCTTGGTTCTGCGGTTCTTCCTGACACCAAACAACGTCGTCGGCTTTCGGGAATTGGCGCAATACTTCTTCGAGGTCATCTCCAGGAAATGGATATAACTGCTCAATACGGATGATTGCGGTATCCGTAATTTCTTCGCTGCGACGGTAATCCAACAGGTCATAATAAACCTTGCCCGCACACATAATAACGCGCTTCACTTTCTTGGCATCTAAGCCTTCCACCTCACTGATAACCGTTTGAAAGCTACCATGACTTAAATCGTCAAGTGTTGAGGTTGCATCTTTATGACGCAATAAGCTTTTCGGGGTAATCGCAACGAGCGGTTTTCTTAATGGGCGCTTCACTTGCCGGCGCAACATATGAAATACCTGAGAGGGCGTACTCGGCACACATACTTGAATGTTGTGCTCAGCACACATTTGCAAGTAGCGCTCCAAACGGGCTGAGCTATGCTCTGGGCCCTGCCCTTCATAACCGTGAGGGAGCAACATGGTTAGGCCACACAAACGCCCCCATTTATGCTCACCGCTTGTAATAAACTGGTCAATAACCACCTGCGCACCGTTGGCAAAATCGCCAAATTGTGCTTCCCAAACTACCAAAACATCTGGGTTGGTGGTGGCATACCCATATTCAAAAGCAAGTACCGCCTCCTCAGAGAGCAATGAATCGTAAATTTCAAAGCGCGGCTGATCGGGCGAAATATTTTGCAAAGGGATATATGTATCAGCATCTTGCTGATTATGCAGCACAACATGACGGTGCGAAAACGTACCACGACCCACATCTTGACCGGTTATTCGAATCTCATGCCCTTCATTCACCAACGTTGCATACGCCATTACCTCGGCATAACCCCAATTGAGCGGCAAAGCGCCTTGGTTCATTTTGGATCGGTCTTGATAAATCTTTTGCACTTGTCGCTGAATGGGAAACCCTTCAGGTACATTATCAAGCTTCTTACCCACGCGTTGAAGCGTTTGAGGCGCGACGCCTGTTTTCGCTTTTGCTGTCCATTCGTGCCCGATGTAAGGCGACCAATCAACGTACATGCCTTTGTTAGGCTCGAGCACCAAACTTTTAGTGACGTGTTCACCGTTATCAAGCGCGTTGCGATAATCATCTTCAAGCTTTTGGCTTTGATCCTGTGTTATCACGCCTTGCTCAACAAGAAAATTGGCATAGATAGATCGCGTAGTTGGCAGCTTCTTAATAATGTCATACATCAACGGCTGCGTACCGGATGGCTCATCCGCCTCGTTATGGCCCCGTCGACGGTAGCAGACAAGATCAATGACTACGTCACTTTTAAACTCGTTGCGGTAATCCAATGCCACTTGCGTTGCGAACAATACCGCTTCTGGGTCGTCACCGTTTACATGCAAAATAGGCGCTTCGATCATTTTTGCCACGTCTGTACAATATTCGGTAGAACGTGCATCAACCCGCTTATTCGTCGTAAACCCCACTTGGTTATTAATCACCAAGTGAATAGAACCGCCGGTTCCGTAACCGCGTGTTTGTGACATTTGAAAAGTTTCCATCACCACGCCTTGGCCTGCGAACGCAGCATCACCGTGCATGATAATTGGAAGTACCGTTGCCCCTTGGGAGTCCTCGCGACGCGTTTGTCTGGCTCGAACCGAGCCTTCAACAACCGGTGAGACAATTTCAAGGTGAGAAGGATTAAATGACAGCGCCAAATGCACTTCACCGCCGGGCGTCATCACGTTGGATGAGAAGCCTTGATGGTATTTAACGTCGCCAGATGTGTCGATTAGTTTTTTACCGTCGAATTCATCAAACAGAGCTTTTGGGCTTTTGCCTAAGGTATTAACTAAAACATTTAGACGGCCGCGGTGTGCCATCCCAATCACGATCTCTTTAACGCCGTAGCCGCCAGCACGCTGAATGAGTTCATCAACAAGAGGAATGAGACTTTCACCGCCCTCCAAGCCAAACCGTTTAGTACCTGGGTAACGAGAACCCAAGTATTTTTCTAAGCCTTCTGCCGCACTCAAACGTTCCAATAGGTGGTAGCGTGTATCCGCTTCATAAGCCGGCTTACCCCTTACCGATTCAAGGCGTGCTTGAAACCAAGACCGAATCTTTGTGTCAACCACATGCATGTATTCCGCACCGATTGATGAACAGTAAGTGCTGTTTAAGCCTGAGACAATTTCGCCCAGTGTTAATACATCATCACCAAAGGCAAGGCTTCCGGTTTGAAATTCAGTGTCTAGATCTGCTTCACTCAAGCCATGATAAGACAAATCAAGATCCGGTACCTCTGAACGTTCCATTAAACCAAGAGGATCTAGCTTTGCGACCTGATGCCCACGGATACGATAAGCAGTAATCAACTGCAACACTTTTACTTGCTTTTTTTCGTGCTCAGTTGTTGCGCTACCAGGTGTATTGAGGCTCGTATTGGTCGCTTTGTTCTTGGAAATATGAAGAAACTGTTCTCGAACAGTTGAATGCGGAATGTCTTTGTTGGCATGGCCGTTAACCAAAGGAAGTTGGTCAAAATAACTGCGCCACTCTTCTGAAACACTATTCGGGTCACTTAGGTAAGCGTCATACATATGCTCAACGTATACTAAGTTCCCTCCCGACAGATGCGATGTCCGCCAGAGCTGCTCCATTATGCTTTCTTGCATTGATAGCTCGCCTTGTTAGCAATGTTGCGAAACTGGGCACGAACTGAGCGCTACCAAAAAATGGCTAAAAGTATGCCTACGAAATCTTACTGCAGGTTCAGCGATTTAATTTAGCTTCCCAGATCAATCAGGTGTTACCCGATTCCCCAGAGGTTTATTTTTAATAACTCTAGCTCACTTTTTGGGTTTGCTAGCGCATTAAACTCGCCTTGTGTCGCTTTGGTTTTTGTAGAGTTGCGACAATAGGTGAAATTCATCACTTAATTATAGTTGTTTTTTCTAGTCGGTGGGTCGCCACTCGTCATTTTATTTATACTATTTAGTAAGCCGACACCCTAACTGTTGCGCTAGATTGCCGGCTAATCACTAAAAAGTCGATCTTATATTGATCTTATTAGGTAGAACGCTGCATTAACATGCCACGAATATGACCAATTGCTTTTGTCGGGTTCAAACCCTTAGGGCAAACACTCACACAGTTCATGATACCGCGGCAGCGAAACACACTGAACGGGTCATCTAAATCAGCCAGCCTTTCCGCGGTCGATGTGTCGCGTGAATCAGCTAAAAACCGATACGCTTGCAACAAGCCTGACGGCCCAATGAACTTGTCCGGATTCCACCAGAACGAGGGGCAAGCTGTTGAACAGCACGCGCACAAAATACATTCATAGAGACCATCGAGCTTCTCTCGCTCTTCAGGTGACTGAAGACGCTCGATTGCCGGCGGCGGTGTATCATTGACCAAGAACGGCTTAATTTTTTCGTACTGCTTGTAGAACATAGACATGTCTACGACCAGATCTCGAATAACGGGCAAACCAGGAAGCGGTCGCAAGACTAATTTGTCTTTCTTCACAACTTCTGACAACGGCGTAATGCATGCCAGTCCGTTTTTACCATTCATATTCAAACCGTCCGATCCACAGACGCCTTCTCGACAAGAACGGCGATAAGTGACCGACGAATCTTCGGCCTTCAATAAATGAAGGACGTCGAGCACCATAAGATCTTTGCCCTCTGGAATGTCGACATTGACATCTTCCATATAAGGCACGTTATCTTTTTCAGAATTATATCGATATATACTAACTAACATTGATATCTCCTAGTAAGAGCGTACTTTCGGCGGGAAAGCCTCGACCGTTTTTGGTGAAAAGTTCACATCACGCTTCGACAATTCTTTGGTTGTCGGATCATAGATGGAGTGTTTTAGCCAATTCTCGTCGTCACGTTCGGTAAAGTCGTTTCGGGCATGCGCTCCGCGACTCTCTCTTCGCCCTTCGGCACTAACCGCAGTGGCAACAGCTGTCTCGTAGAGATTGTCCAACTCAAGCGCTTCGATACGCGCCGTGTTAAACGCAAGGCTTTTATCTTCCAAGTGTATGTTCTTCAGACGTTCGCCTATCTCGTCCAACATCTTCAAGCCTTTTTGCATACTCTCACCTTCGCGGAATACACCAAAATATAGCTGCATGGTCTTTTGAAGCTCATCTTTTACTTCGACTGACTTTTCACCGCTTGTTGAACTGTTTAGACGATTTAATCGGCCGAGCGCGGTTTCAATGTCAGAATCACTGGCGTCATCATGTGTTAAGCCATCGCGAATCGTTTTCTCGATTTGCAAACCCGCTGCACGCCCAAACACGACCAAGTCTAGAAGCGAGTTGCCACCAAGTCGGTTTGCACCATGCACTGATACACAGGCCGCTTCTCCACACGCATACAAACCTTCGACAATTTGGTCTTGCCCATCTGCTGTTCGTGTAATTGCTTCACCACCAACATTGGTCGGTATACCGCCCATCATGTAGTGACACGTCGGCACCACAGGAATTGGCACTTTAACTGGATCTGCGTGCGCGAATGTACGCGACAATTCCAGTATGCCCGGCAGCTTCGCATTGAGGGTTTCTTCACCCAAATGATCCAGCTTCAACATCACATGGTCTTTATCTGGCCCACAACCACGACCTTCTAAAATCTCCAACACCATTGAACGCGCCACAACATCGCGCCCTGCAAGGTCTTTAGAGTTTGGCGCATAACGCTCCATGAAGCGCTCACCTTCGGAGTTGATAAGGTAACCACCCTCACCTCGACACCCTTCTGTCACAAGCGTACCCGCACCATAAATACCAGTCGGATGGAATTGCCACATTTCCATGTCTTGACCAGGGAAGCCTGCTCGTAATGCCATGCCCATGCCATCGCCAGTGTTTATCAGCGCGTTAGTAGTCGACTGATAAATTCGACCTGCACCACCGGTTGCCATGACCGTTGCTTTCGCCTTGACATAAACGGTCTCGCCCGTCTCGATGCAAATCGCGATTACGCCAACCACCGAACCTTTTTGGTTCTTCACCAAATCAACCGCATACCATTCGTTTAAGAAGGTCGTCCCACCTTTCATATTTCCTTGATACAGCGCATGCAGCAGTGCGTGCCCTGTTCGATCCGCAGCCGCACAGGTACGCGCCGCTTGCGTTGGGTCGTCTGGGCCTTTCGACTGACCTCCGAAGGGTCGTTGATAAATACGCCCCTCTTCTGTTCTCGAAAAAGGTAAGCCCATGTGATCAAGTTCAAACACCGCTTGTGGCCCGACTGAACACATGTACTCGATAGCGTCTTGATCCCCGATATAATCAGAGCCCTTGACCGTGTCATACATGTGCCACCGCCAATCGTCATTCGGATCTGCGCTCGCAATTGCGCACGTAATACCGCCCTGCGCAGACACCGTATGAGATCGCGTGGGGAATACCTTCGTGATGCACGCGGTTTTAACCCCAGACTCAGTTAACTGCAACGCCGCGCGCATACCTGCACCGCCGCCACCAATTACGATCGCGTCATAATTTAACGTTCTCAAACTTCCCATGCTTTAAAGTCCCCACAAAATTTCAACACCCCAAACAACGTAGGCGAACATTACAACGCCACACGCTGCCTGAAAACACACTCGAATGCCGGCCGGTTTAATGTAGTCAGTAGAAATCGTCCAAAGCCCTACCCATGCATGTGCGCCAATTGAAAGTAGCGCTAACAATGAGAAAATCCGCATTGCCGTGTGCCCAAATAAACCGCTCCACTGTGCGAACGTTAGATCAGGACTCAGCACTAAATAACCCAACAGGAACACAGTGTAAGACGCAAGAATTACAGCGGTAACACGCTGAATTAACCAATCATAAAGGCCATTCCGACCTAAGCTAGTAACGCTAGCTACCATATCCACACTCCAGCCAACACAATCAATACGACAGAAACGGCAATAACGATCAGTGCGCCATTACGACCACCCTCTAACGTTTCACCAATACCCATGTCCATTACCAAATGCTTTACACCTGCAACTAAGTGATAAAGCAATGCAGACACCACACCCCATATAATTAACTTTGCTAAGGGGTGGTCCAAGCCTTCCTTGACGGTCGCGAACCCTTGCTCGCTTTCTAGTGATAAATCTAAGCTGTACATTAAAAACACCAGACCAACAAACAAAGCGAACCCCGTGACACGGTGAACGATGGATGTGAGCGCTGGCAGTGGGAAGCTAAATTTGGTCAAGTCTAAGTTGACGGGTCGTTTATTATCCACGGCACTAATTCTCTCTCGGAGTGGCAGACGCCAAAATTTTGCAAAAGAAATAAGCAAAGTACTTATTTCATGCCTTTTTGTTTATTTTGCGCGTTTTATGAACGGCTTCATTGCAGGCCATAAAAACGGCGCTCGAATTATATGGATTAGTGCCAGTAAATTCAAACAAAACCCTGTATGGATCAGCATTTAGTGTGACCCAACGGTTGCGGATTGACAAAATTTACCAAGCCCCTATAGTGTTCGACCTTTGTGGGCTTTGGCAACGCCGCCAAACACATAAATATGAACTTAAAATACTGAGAACTATCTGCATCGGTAAAAGCTAGTAGAGACAAATGTTTTCTATTAACCGGCCTTCGGCAGACCGATAAGACTCACTATTTCTTTTTTTTGCATCAAGACAGTTGGTAAGCACCTAGTTAATGACGAGGCCTTAACGATTTGTCATAATGTCGAACTTTAGCCCGCTGCAGTAGCTTGTTAAGCAGCACAATATTGAGCAATAGGAGAACACCATGACTGATAAGAAAGCTCAGTTATTGGTTGATGGCAAAACCATCGATTTACCCATGTACTCTGGAAGTGTTGGTCCAGACGTAATTGACGTGCGCAGTTTGGTTTCTGAAGGTCTATTCACGTTTGACCCGGGCTTCGTCTCGACCGCAGCGTGTGAATCTGAAATTACGTATATTGACGGCGGCGCTGGTGTTTTACTCCATCGCGGTTACCCTATTGAACAATTAGCAGAAAACTCAGACTATCTTGAGCTTTGCCATTTGCTTCTCCATGGAGAGTTGCCAACCAAAGAGCAGTCTGAATCTTTTCGCGCGACCGTCCGCAACCACACAATGGTTCACGACCAAGTACACCAGTTTTTTCGTGGTTTTCGGCGTGACGCACACCCCATGGCAATTATGTGTGGTGTAGTGGGCGCATTATCGGCTTTTTACCATGATTCAATGGATATCTCCGATGCACAGCATCGTGAAATCGCAGGTTTTCGTCTGATTGCAAAAATGCCGACAATCGCTGCGATGTGTTACAAATATTCAATCGGTCAGCCGTTCATCTATCCGCGCAACAGCCTAGGCTATTCAGAAAACTTCTTGCATATGATGTTCAGCACGCCCGCGGGCGATGAAGAGTTTGATCCGGTTATTGCAAAAGCCATGGATCGTATTTTCATGCTACACGCTGACCACGAGCAAAATGCATCGACCTCGACGGTCCGCCTTGCAGGCTCAACTGGCGCAAATCCATTTGCATGTATCGCCTCGGGCATTGCCGCACTTTGGGGCCCTGCGCATGGCGGTGCTAATGAAGCGGTGCTAAGCATGCTGAATGAAATTGGCGATGTGTCACGCATCGACGAATATGTCGCGAAAGCGAAAGACAAAAATGACCCGTTCCGCTTGATGGGTTTTGGGCATCGCGTTTATAAAAACTTTGACCCGCGCGCAAAAGTAATGCGTGAAACCTGCGAGGAAGTCCTTAGTACGCTCGGTCTTGCAGACGATCCATTGCTGAAGATCGCTCAGCGCTTGGAACAAATCGCACTGGAAGATGATTATTTCATCCAACGCAAACTTTACCCTAACGTAGATTTCTATTCGGGTATTATCCTGAAAGCCATTGGCATTCCAGAATCCATGTTTACAGTGATTTTTGCAATGTCACGCACCATTGGCTGGTTCGCGCACTGGAATGAGATGGTAAGCCAGAGCTACCGCATCGGCCGCCCTCGCCAGCTTTACAAAGGCTACGACAAGCGCGACTACCCTGCGTAGATACAAAAGATTATCCGCGCAATAAAAAAACCAGCTTCTGCTGGTTTTTTTATTAAACCTGCTGATACGAACAGGCATCTAATGCCAATTAATCTAAGCCAAGTTCAGCCGCGATCATTTGTTTAGTGCGTACACATAGCTCTTTTCGATTCAATTTAGACGCGTCAAGCGGCTCTAAAAAACTTAGTTTGGCGTACACTTTTTTGATACTCAGCAGGCGATCCAGGGTTTGTAAGAAACTGTCCTCACCGACGAATGAGGCGCCCGTATAGAGCTCGCCACACTCATCTTCGTATCGCAATGCGACCGGTTGCACTCGACTACCTTGGCGCACAGCCGCCTCATAAAACATCCCGTAGAACGGCAGTAATCGCGTACCATTTGTGGTCGTTGACTCGGGGAAAACGACCACAGACCGCCCTTCTTGCAAGCGCTCCTCAATGCGCGGAATACATCGATAAGCTTGAAATTTATTACTACGATCGATGTAAACCGAGTGCATTCGGCGGGTGAACGTGCCAATTGCGGGCCATTCTTCAAGGTCATGCCTTGCAATAAAGCTCAGCGGCCGCGCGCGGTTCAATACGACGGTATCTGCCCATGAAACATGGTTACTTACAAATAAGCCATTTTCCTCCATCATCACGCCTTTCGTTTCGAGCGTAACGTTCATGGAATGCAGTAAATCTTTCACCCAGAACCGAAAAGGCGGGTAATCGTTTAAATGTTTGCCGTGTATCCCGGATATTTTTGGGGCTGCGTAACAACTTTCAATAAACGCAGAGCCACCCAAAATATTGAGGGCGAAACGTCCGTACTTAAAGGGTTTAATCGCATTGCGCACTAAACTCATTTATTCGGTGCCTGATCGCGCGTAAATACCCAGGTATCACCGCTACTCTGGCCCTCATTAAATTGATAACCCTCGTAATAGAATCTTTTAAGCTCATCTGGGTTTGAAATTTTTTCATCCGCGGCAAAGCGCGCCATTAACCCTCGTGCTTTTTTTGCGTAAAAGCTGACAATCTTGTAGTTTTCGCCCTTTAAATCTTTGAAGACCGGCGTAATAATACGCGCGTTCAACGCCTTAGTCTTAACCGCTTTAAAATATTCATTGGACGCCAAGTTGACGATAACCGGTTCACCCTCGGTGCATGCCAGTTCAGAATTCAGGCGATCAGTAATTTTTTCTCCCCAAAATTCATAGAGGTTTTTACCTCGAGTATTTTTAAATTTAATGCCCATCTCGAGGCGATACGCTTGCATTAGATCCAATGGTTTCAGTAAGCCATACAAGCCAGACAAAATGCGCACATGCTCATCTACGTAGCGCACCGTCTCCGCGTCACAGGTTTCAATCGAAATGCCCGTATACACATCGCCTTTAAAGGCATAGATCGCTTGCTTAGCGTTTGCCATCGTAAATGGCAGAGACCAGGTTTTAAAACGCTCCACGTTTAGCTCGGCAATATTATCACTCACCCCCATTAGCGACTTAAGATCTGCAGAGGATAGCTTAGAGGCCGTTTCAACTAATGCTTTCGACTCCTCAAGAAACACCCCTTTAGAATAATCACTCGTTAAGGCGGCATCCTCAAAGTTCAGTGTTTTAGCCGGTGAAATAAGAAATAGCATAAAAGTTCTCGCGTTTAAGTATTTTTTGTTCAAAAAGCTAATGGTACAAATTTTACGTTGTTGCACAACGTTATGGCTGATCCGTCACTGCAACTTTGACGAATTCAATTGCACGGTTAAGTAATTAAACAAGCCATGTGCGTCAAATGGCCAATTTAATTCTTTGTCGGTGGCAATAGCGTGCATCAATGCCGTTTGTTCTGATAAGCGCAGCACTGGAATTTTTTCGCCATAACGCGAAAATAAATCAGCATCATCGGCAATATCAATATCCGTCACCGCGAGTGTATACCCTTGCGATGAGACGACCGCCTCTACTTGCTCTACTACGCGTTTCGCCTCGTCGCATAGATGACAACCCTTCGTTCCTAAAATCTCGATGAATATTTTCATTAAAAATATTGTATATCAGTTACTTAAAGATATTTTGTTATAAAACACATTAATTAATAAAAGGGCTTGGCTTTGGAAAGCTTGCATCGCATAATGACGCGCGTTTGCTAATCACAGCAAAGCCTTCGTTTCATTCAGGAATCATAACAAGACATGTGGTTTAAAAATATATACATCTACCGTTTCACTAAACCTTTTGAACTCAGCGCCGAGCAGCTTGAACAAGCACTTGACGAGAAGCCTTTTGTACCGTGCGGGAACCAAGAACGATCGCAATTAGGCTGGTCTGCTCCGCTCGCTTTAGACAATGCGCCACTTGTGCATGTGTGTGGCAACTTTTGGATGATAAGCTTGAAAAAGCAAGAAAGACTGCTGCCTGCCTCAGTGGTCAATGAACAAGTCACGATCAAAGCTGAAGCGCTGGAAGCTGAACAGCATCGAAAAGTAAGCCGAAAAGAAAAAACAGAATTAAAAGAACTGGTCACACAAGAATTACTGCCGCGCTCGTTTACACGCACGGTTAACCATTATGCTTACCTTTGCCCAACTAAAGGCTACTTGGTGATTAACACTTCTTCGGCAAAGCTTGCTGACGAGTACACCTCATTCCTGCGCCAGACGATCGGCTCTCTGCCCGTGCGTGTGCCCGCTTTAAAACAGTCGCCGAACGTCTTGATGAGTCGCTGGTTAACCTTGGAAGCGGCACCGGGCTTAGGCTTTGAAGTGCAAAGCGAAACAGAGTTGGTATCGCGCGGCGAAGAAAAAGGCAGTATTAAATATAAGGGGCTGGAATTCGATACCGATTTTATTCAGCAAAACCTCAATAATGGTATGGAAGTCTCAAAGCTCTCTTTGTCATGGCGCGAAAGTGTTAGTTTTGTATTGGGCGCAGATTTTACGGTTAAGCGCATTAAGTTCGGTGATCTCGTGCAAGAAAAACTAGACGATATTGAGGCCGATGATAAAGCCAGTAAATTCGACGCAGGCTTTAGCATTATGAGCCTTGAATTCGACCAAATGATCCCCGATTTATTAGAGGCCTTAGGTGGCGAAGACAAGAGCGCACTTATAAGTGATTAAGTAATAGCCAGTTTTTTTGCCACACAGCACTTGAAAACAAAATCCCTGTCCACATATCTTTAAGCAGAGGGTGCTCAAATGGGGCCCTCTAAACTAAATGCGTCGCTTCGAGGACGCACTTAAATTATTGCTTATTATGAGGATAATAAAATGAGAACAGTTGATTTTACCCCCTTACACCGTTCAGCCATCGGTTTTGATCATATTTTTAATTTGCTTGAAAACGCATCGCGTGGCGAACAAAAAAATACCGGCTACCCACCCTACAATATTGAGGCCTTCGATGAGTCGCGCTATCAGATAACACTTGCCGTTGCGGGCTTTGCTGAAGAGCACCTTCATATCGAAAGTGAAATGAACCGGTTAAAAATTACCGGTACGCAAGCGAACACAGAAGAGACTCGACGCTTCCTGCATCAAGGTATAGCAGGTCGCAGCTTTGAAAGAACCTTTGAGCTCGCTGAGCATGTAAATGTGACCGGTGCACACCTTGAGAACGGCTTACTAGTAATCGATCTTGTTAAAGAGGTGCCAGAGCGAATGAAGCCGAGACAAATTAATATCGGTAAAAAAGCGCTCGAAAACTAGTCGCATTTGATCAAGAATTGAAAGGGCTAATTCAGCCCTTTCTTCGTTTTTAAACGTCTTGTTTTTTATATAAGATGCTTCTCAGAACAACTAGATAAGATTTGGAGACCCCGTGAAACGTGTTGCCCTTTTTTTAGCGACAAATTTAGCCATTATTCTTGTATTAAGTATTACGCTTCGACTGCTTGGCGTAGACAGCTTGCTTCAACAAAATGGCTCAGATTTAGACTTACAGGCCCTACTCATATTTTCTGCCGTGTTTGGTTTTGGGGGCTCATTCATCTCATTAGCCATATCAAAATGGATGGCGAAACGCAGCACCGGCGCACAGGTTATTGCGGAACCCAAAAATGCGACCGAGCAGTGGCTCGTGTCAACTGTTGCGCAACAAGCCAGCATGGCAGGCATAGGTATGCCTGAGGTGGCGATATACCCTGGCGCGGAAATAAACGCCTTTGCCACAGGCGCAAACCGAAACAATGCACTGGTCGCAGTGAGTGCGGGCTTATTAAAAAATATGACCAAAGACGAAGCAGAAGCGGTGCTTGCCCATGAAGTTAGCCATGTAGCCAATGGCGACATGATCACCCTCAGCCTTATACAGGGCGTCGTGAATACCTTCGTTATCTTCTTGAGTCGTGTGATTGGGCACTTTGTTGACCGCGTCATTTTAAAGAATGAGCGCGGGCATGGAATCGGCTACTGGGTTACCTCAATTATCGCAGAACTTATACTTGGTATACTTGCAAGTATTATTGTATTTTGGTTCTCACGGCAACGCGAATATCGAGCCGATGCAGGCGGTGCGGCGCTCGCAGGTAAACAAAAGATGATCGCTGCGCTTGAGAGGCTGCAGCAGAACAGTAACTCCGAAGAATTACCTGATCAACTCACCGCATTCGGTATTTCGGGTTTACGTTCGTCTAAATTAGGGAAGTTATTTTTATCGCACCCGCCGCTTGAAAAGCGCATTGCGACCTTAAAAAATAGCTAAATACACGACCCCGAAAAAACATATACACAACAAAAAAGCCTTGCCGGTGAATAACTGACAAGGCTTTTTGTATTGTTCGGGGTAGCGTATCGTCTGGGGATATTATCTAGGCGCAAAACCTAAGGCTAAATTAAACCTTGTGCAGAGGCCTGTTCACGAATCCCCACCCATCCTTCACGCACCGTACGAATATGACTGGCAACCTCGTCCAACAGTTCCACGTCGTTTTTAATATTCGCTTCAAGCAGTTTTTCTTCACAGTACACGTACAGTGACGCTAGATTATCTGAAATCTCTTCCGACTTACTTTCATCCAAAAACGAGCGTAAGCCCACCACAATGTCGATGCTTTTGTTAATGAGCTTATTCTTACCCTCAAAGTCTTTTGCTTGAATACGCGCTTTTGCCATATTTATGCGTTCGAGCGCACCATCAAGTAACAGCTGAATTAACTGATGTCGGTCTGCATCGACCACACTGGTTTGCGCATTGACCGCTGCATATTCATTTAAACCGTTCATGTTAAACCTCTAATTATCCTGATTATTAGACGCCACAATGGCATCCAACTGCGCTGAAATAAAATCTTGTGTACTGTTTAAGCGGTTCACAAGGATATCCGCCGCGGTAAATTCTCGAATCAGTCGTTCTTCAATCGACTGAACCCGTATATCAAGCTGCTGCCGCGATACCGCGATTAGCTCAAGTTCCGCATTTAAGCGATCATTTTTTGAAGTAATCACGCCATCCGCGTCTAAAAAGTTAGTGATTAAGTCAACTAACTGTTCACCAACCCCTTCACTGTAAGTAACACTGCCACGATTACCCAACGCACCGCCACTTACTTCAATACGAATATTACTACTTTTATCACCGGTGGCCGCGCTCAGCACCTGCCCGTTACCTGTTGCGGCAACGCCATTTATCGTACCCGCCACATCTAACCCATCTATGCCCTGACCCACCGCCAAACCCAAGGTTGAGGACGTATTTGTATCCACCGCTTGCACATTCACCGCTGAATTTCGGCCAAATGAGCTGGAGGTAAAGGTTAGCTGGTTGCTCGCATCATACCCCACCAACACACTCACCCCTGCCGCACGCAAATTGGCATCGTCATTAAGCTGGGTTTGAATCTCAGCGAGTAAGTCGGTCTGGTTATAGCTGCCTGCTGTTAAATTTATAACGCCGGAATTAACGCCATCAACCGCTAACGAAAACGTGTCGTTATCCGTATCAATTAGCGTTGTTGCCGCAATCGATGCCGCACCCGTAAAAGCACCCTTCGTGGCAAGTTGCGAAATATTAATATCATAAGTGCCTGGCGCGGTATTAATGCCCGCCCCTAAAAATGAAATTTGGCTGTCTGAGGTGCGGCCCTGTTCAGCAAAAATACCCGCCACCGCTTGCGGATCATCGGTAAAACTAGTTCTTAGGCGCGATTCATTTAATTCTAGATTGCCCGAGTCTTTATTCGTGGTGATACCAATTTCAGCCAAGCTTCTTGCACTGCCATTGCCCAAACCCTGAATCGCACTGCTCAACACACTGCGAATTTGGTTAGAAATCGTACGCGTTGCGGCATCGCCTACGAGAATACCCGCCCCTGCTGGGTTGTTTGGGTCAACTTGTGAGTTCTCTACAAACAAGGTGCGTAGTGAATTATACGCTTCAATAAATTCTTCCACTTTTGCAATCACAAAATCGGTGTTGCGCTCAACCTCAATGGTTGAAGGTGCGCCCGCGTTTGTGCCGGTAAGCGTAAAGTTTAAACCTTCTATTAAATCATCGACCGTGTTCGAGCTGCGGGTCACGGCGATACCGTTGAACAAAAACGCCGCATCGCTGGCCGCCTGATTCTCCGTTAAATTTTGTGTAGTGCTGTTGAATGCGAGTTGCGAAAGCCCTTGGGCATCGGTGTTATCACCATCACCGGTGTCGGTGACGCTAATGTCTATTGCATTGGTGGCACCGGTTTCATCTGATGAAATCACCAACTGAAACCCACTACCGGTATTGAGCACGCTGGCTGTGGCGGCAAGTCCCGCTTCCGCATTAATGGCCGCCGCCACGCCGTCTAGGGTATCGTTGCTGCTGTTAATTGAAATCGCGGTCGTTTTACCCGCGATCGTAATATCAAGGGTGCCAGCACCAATACTGGTGTTATCACGGTCGGCAAACACGGCGGTCGACAGTGACTGTGATTTAGCAAGGCTTGACACCTCAAGCGCGTAGGTGCCCGCAACGGCTTTAGAATCGGTCGTGACGGTAAACGCTGAGCTGTTGCTCACCGCATTTAATTGATTAAAAGTATCGGGGTTCGCTAAGTTTCGCGATGGTAAGCGCAAATCAGTTACCGCAGACTGAATTTGACCAAACAGCGACAGCTCAGCCGTAACGGATTCTTGCTTTAAATCTAAGCGCGTTTCGGTAGGCGCGCGCTCCGCCGCCACCAACTGATCAATAAGATCACTGGTTAATACGCCAGAACCAATTCCTACCGATGAAACATTCGCCATAAACCACCTAAACTAGTTCGTCTTGTTACACAGGTTGATGCGCTAATTGTTTTAGGCGCATTATAAAGCAATTCAACCATGACTAAAAAATAACCACTACTTGTATAACGGCAAAAAAGGGCAAAAGTTTACCTTTTGCCCTTTCGGTTTTACATTAATTGCCGTTTCAATCAGACTTTAGCATTAAATAAACTTATTGGTTCTTCTTGCTGCAAGTCTTGCGCCAACCGTATAGCGACATCGTCGGGTATTTGCCTAACCACTTCATCCGTGTTGCGATCAACCACGGTAATGATCGTTTTTCCAGAATCGTCATCTAGCTTAAACTGCAAGTCGCGTTGCACCGTTTGAACATAATCATTCAAGCGTGTAACGGCACTTTCAATGCCTTCAGATTCACGCGTTTGGTTTACCTCAGCCTGTTCGGCTTCGGACGAATCAACCTTACGCTCAGAGAGCTCTTGCTCAGATGCAGGCGAAACCGATGATGACGATACGCCTTGCTTCAGCGCAAAGTCTTGGTTTATCACGTTTACATCATTCATTGGAACCTCATCTTCTCACTATACTTTAATCTGGGTTGAGCAAACTCAACCCAGATTCACTAACGGACCGTTTCTATTACTGAAGTAGCGATAGAACCTGCTGTGGTCGGGCGTTAGCCTGTGCAAGTACCGAAATACCCGCCTGCTGAAGTACCTGTGAACGTGATAGCGCGGCGGTTTCTGCAGCAAAGTCTGCATC
>ENA-OSET01001077-OSET01001077.1-sediment-metagenome-genome-assembly--contig:-NODE-1077-length-29115-cov-3.924823_pt1 | contig 29115 bp, 28 predicted proteins | sample MGYA00237882_ERZ534229 | MGnify/ENA primary metagenome ERZ534229 (study PRJEB26408, sample SAMN06266212) | sediment metagenome | isolation source: Hudson Canyon methane seep mesocosm | place... | reverse complement strand
CAATAGAATTTCTTTGTTCGCATGTACCACATGCTTAACACCATTTTGGGTGTATTCAACACCGACTGCTTTTTTACCTTCAAAAATAACCTTATCGACAAAGGCATCACACTCTACGTTAAGGTTATTTCGAATCATTGCAGGTTTCAAAAACGCCCGAGAGCCACCGCAACGTTCGCCATCTTGAATGGTAAACTGGAAAAACCCTGCGCCTTCAAACTGCTTACCGTTAAAATCTGGTGTAAGAGGGTAGCCGGCTTGTTCAGTCCCTTTTATAAATGCGTCATTCAGTGGGTAATAATTAGTCGGATCAGAGACATAAACAGGGCCTTTGCTTCCATGAAAATCATCGGCGCCACGTTGGTTAGTTTCAGATTTTATAAAGTACGGCAGAATATCAGAATAACCCCAGTCTTTATTTCCGAGTGCTTCCCAATGATTGTAGTCGTTTGCCTGGCCTCTTATGTACACCATGGCATTGACTGCACTACTGCCGCCTAGTGTTTTTCCTCTCGGGCAGAACAAAGGCTCACCATGACGAATATCACTTACCGATTCTGCTTGGTACATCCAATTATATTTTTTGCTAAACATGAAATAAGCGAATGCACCGGGGATCTTAATAAAGGGGGTACGATCGATTGGACCCGCTTCTAATACCAGTACTTTATGGTTGCTATTGCTCGATAGGCGGTTGGCCATAACGCAGCCTGCTGAGCCTGCTCCCACTACAATATAATCGTATTGTTGTTTTGACATAAGTGATGATTCCCTGGTCGCTAATCTGCTTGTTTTACCTACTTTATCGGTCTGTAATCGTTTCTGACATGTTGTAAAGGGCTGAGGTTCTTGTTAATTTCGGACATACGCATATCTTTGTTAAAAATATATAGGTGGAAGTGTGAGTATAAAGCACTCTATTAACGGCTTGGTTGAAGTTTTAAACTGGATGGTATCACAAGGCTACCCGCGTGAATCATTGCTGCAAAATACCGGTATTGATATTCATCGCCTTAGAGATCCTCATGCCATGCTTAACTCAAAGGAGGAGTTGGCGTTTTATCAAAATCTACTCGATGTATCTCAAGACCCCGATATCATATTTAAGGCCGGGTTCAATTTAAAACTTAGTGCATATGGTATGTGGGGCCTGGCTTTGCTAAGTAGCCCTACCTTAGAAAAAGCCATTGAACTGGGCTTACAATTTGTCGATTTTAGCTATACCTACAATAAAATAACCTTTTTTCGAGAACCGAATTTGGCCGGCTTACGTATTAGTAAATCTACCGATTTGGGGGAATTACAGCAACCAATGGTGGAGCGAGATTTATCTGCGATTTACGCGCTGATGAAAAACTTACTCCAAATAGATTCACCTTATACTGAAGTGCGGGTTACTTGGGCTCGTTCCTCTAAAGATACGTTATATGAATCGATGCTTCATTGCCCTATCCACTATGAAAATGACAAAAGCGAAGTGTTGATGGACGCATCACTATTTGATCAGGAGCTACCGCAAAGCAACGCTTTAACGATGCAGCTTTGTAAAGAAAATCTGCAACAATTACTTCCTGGAATTAAAGATAAAGATACCATTGTGGAACAAGTACATAACTATTTTATTCGTGGTCCGTTGTTTAAGGCGAGTATCGAGAACTGTGCCAAAGAAATGGCAATGAGCTCTCGACACTTACGTCGCCTTATCACCGATGAGGGGACCTCTTTTCAGATTCTATTAGATGAGTTTCGACAAGTCTTGGCTGAGAAATATTTAAAAGAAACTGAATTAAAATTAGACGATATCGCCGAGCGATTAGGCTATAGCGATGCCGCTAATTTTAGCCATGCTTTTAAACGTTGGACAGGCGTTTCTCCTCGTAAAATCAGCTCTGGTGACAAATGACAGATAGTCGTATATATTTTGTGAATGTAGTCTGATTTCGTCGTTATCAATCAATAAAAGCTACAATAAGTAGAATATATTTGACTAATAGGCGCTGCCTTGTTTATAGTTTGCTCAATGTTATCTCTTCAATATTTAGAATATTCATTCATGTCATGATGACTAAATTGAGATATTTGTGCCGTATATCAAGATGCGGCGAGACTGCTATATTATTGAGCCAATAAACATGTGTGACACTCAATTAATACGCCAAAATGGCCATACATTTTTTGCTAAAAATAGCGATAGAGAAAGTAGTGAGGCTCAAGTAATTACGCGTCACGAAAAAGTCGATAGCGGGTTAGATAAGACGTTAAATGCTACCTATATCACCATTCCCCAAGTTCCTCACCGGCATGGTGTGATTTTGTCACAGCCCTTTTGGATGTGGGGTGCTGAAATTGGAACCAATGATAAAGGCGTGGTGATTGGCAATGAGGCGGTGTTTACTCGATTGGTTGAAAAACGTGGTCAATCTTTACTGGGTATGGACTTGCTTCGATTGGGGTTGGAGCGTGGAGCAACAGCAAGAGAAGCCTTAGATACTATTACCATGTTATTGGAAGAATACGGGCAGGGTGGCCCGGCTGGCTTTCGTGATAAGTCGATGCGATACGATAACAGTTTCATTATTGCTGATGCACACGAGGCGTGGGTCTTGGAAACGGCAGGCCGTTGTTGGGTTGCCAAAAAGGTTGGCGATTATGCCGCAATTTCTAACCAACTTACGATTGGCAGCGACTACGATTTATCCAGTCCGGGTTTAGAAGATTTTGCGCGCAAACAAGGTTATTTTAACGGACAAGGAAGCTTCGACTTTTCCAAGGCTTTTAGCACGCGTTTTATGGCCTATATGGGGCGAGCAAAAGAACGGAAATCACTTAATATTCAAAGCCTAGAAAGACTGGATATTAGCAACGGCGCTTCGCTAGTCGATATGATTTCGAATCTCAGGTCACATCACTCAAAAGGGGCGTGTTCACTTAATAGGCTCAATAAGGACTTCGACTTTTCAAAGTCCAGTAATCGAGATGTGTGTATGCATGGCGCAGGTCTATTGCGACCTAGTCAAACCTGCGCTTCAATGGTGGTTGAATTGAGCAAAGAGCAGAGTTCAAAAATAATGGTCACGGGTACGTCTGCGCCGTGTCTGTCTCTGTTCAGGCCAGTCGATTTTAAATCTATTCTCCCCAAGTCTAATGAGCCGAGCAAGACGTCAGACGATAGTAAGAAAAATACGCTATGGCATCAATTCGAATGGGTTCATCGCCGGGCACTGAAGGATTTACCGTTCAGGCAAGAACTGATCCATTCGCGAGACGAATTAGAGCAAAAATTGTTTGGTGTCTATACCTCAAGCCTTACGATGAATGAAGCCGACTTGTTGGCTAAAAAATGGCATCAAAACTGGTTTAATACGTCGAGAGAAAGAGCGCCTAAATATACGCCATTAAAACCCTATGATCGATATTGGAAAAAGCTAAATCGTCTTGATGGTATCGAGTGGGGTTAAACGTTTGAGTACGAAAAATTTAAACCTTATCGACCTTTGGCGGGTTGCAATCAATGCGGTCGATGGCCGATCTGCGGTTAGTCGCTATTTTGAAGATAACCCTCAGAATTTTAGATATGTTATCGCGATTGGCAAAGCCGCTGGTGCAATGTTCTTGGGTGCATACGACAAGGCTGATGCCGAGATATGTCAGTCTCTGCTCATTACCAAATATGGTCACGTGGATTCGTCGTTAAATAAAATAGACTCGTTGAAGATTGTCGAATCAGGTCATCCCGTACCAGATGAACAAAGTCTTCAAGCAGGCCGAATGCTTGTAGACTTTGTTCAGACTATTCCACCTAACGATAAGGTTTTGTTTCTGATTTCAGGTGGTACGTCGGCTTTGGTCGAGGTTCTGTCAGACAATATGTCGCTCATGAAATGGCAGAAGATGAATGAAGGTCTGATCGCCTCAGGCAGGTGTATCTCTGATGTGAATAGAGAAAGGAAATTACACTCAAAAATTAAGGGAGGTAAACTTGCCAGATTATTGAAAGGTCGTGCCGCTACCGCTTTGTATATATCGGATGTACCTGGTGATGAGCTGAGTATGATTGGTTCTGGCTTGCTTTGCCCAGATGAAGAAACGCTAGGAGAGAGTCATTTCGATACCATAAAGAACGTTATTGTCGCTAACAATAATATCGCCTGTCGTTTTGCTGCTAACCTGGCAGAAGAGCGTGGGTTTAGTGCATTTTGGCAAAGAGCGATTGTTGTGGGGGATATTATAGATGTCTCCAGTCAAATCTATCTAGCAATCAAAAACGGACAAAAAGGGGTCTATATATGGGGAGGCGAGCCAACGATAATGCTTCCTACATCACCGGGTAAAGGCGGACGAAATCAGGCATTGGCTTTGCTTCTAGCTGAGAAAATTTCAGGCGAGGCCACTATACAAATATTGGTAGCCGGAACAGACGGAACAGATGGCCCGACTGAAGCCGCCGGAGGGTTAATTGATGGTGACACCATCAGCAAGGGCAGTGCATTAGGGTTGGATAGCAAAGAACATATTCAACAAGCAAATGCTTATCCTTACTTAAAAGCGACCGGTTGTCTGTTTCTGACAGGGGCTACGGGTACTAATGTTATGGACCTTATTATTGCGATCAAACACTAGGATCATGGTTTAGGTCGTACCTTCGAACTTGCCTCTATCATTCCCGTTTTGTTGCTATGCCCTCTATTGCTAGATCTTAGCCGATCTTACCAAAGCCAATTTTTTCCATTTCACACTATTTCACTCCAGCTTTACTTATCTCATACACCTTGGTACCTAACGATAAATTTATCCTCCTGTTTGCATTCTATACTGTGCGCACAATATGTATTCAAAATTGTTATAGGAGCAGTAAATGGGAAAAGTTTCTGGCAAAAGTATTTTATCAATTGCGTTGCTGGCATGTCTGTCAGCGAACTCAAGTGCCATTGTGATAACTGATCAGTTGTACAATACCGGTTTGGATGAAAGTGGAAACGCTGTTGCTTCAAGTGGAGGGGTAGATGGTAACTGGTTAGTTGATGGAAATAGCGCGGTGACCTATAAGCATCGTGCGTATGCAGCCAATAATTCAGCGTCACAGTGGGTGTCGGTGAATCAAAATGGTGGCAACGAAACAAGGTACGCAACGACATATACCTACTCCACTACCTTTGATTTGGCCGGGTATGATGCGTCAAGCGCGATTATTTCGGGCTTATGGGGCGCAGACAATTATGGCTCGATTTTTCTGAATGGTGTTGATACCGGAAATCTACTGAGCTTTGGTTATAGTGCGTTTAATCGACTCAGTCAGTTTTCGATTTCGGATTATTTTATCAGTGGGGTCAACACACTATCTGTTGAATTAACTAACGGCCATCTCAACCCTGCGCGTGACCCCGGTCCCGGCGCCTTGAGATTTGATAAGCTAGAGCTTCAGGCAACGGCTGTTTCTGAGCCAGGTAATATTGCTTTGTTTTCATTGGGGTTTTTAGGCCTGTTCTTTTCTAGGAAAAAGCTGAATTCTTAGTTATTGCATATCTGACTAGAATACGGAGCGATGACAAATCTAAAGAGATGATGGTTTGTTATCGACTCCTCATAATTTGAATTTCAATAATACGTTTGTGTAGTAGATAAATATCCCATTTCTCATGAGTGTTGCCTTTCTTTGTTTTTCTTCGAATAGACGTATCCAGTAAGAAACTTCCTCTCCTTGAACTCGTTATATGGTTAGTCTGATTCAGTATGGATTGCGTGCATAGTCTAGGGTGAGGGGTTAGAGCGTTATGAGGTATAAGGAGTGATCGCTAATAATATTAGCTAGATACAAAAAAGGCGCTCAAATTTGAGCGCCTTTTTTACAATACTGCAAGAAATTATGCGTTTGCTTTCTTACGGATAATTCTCACGCCGATTAAACCAAGACCTAGCAATGCTAGTGTTCCGGGCTCTGGTACTGGCTTAACAAAGTTTACGCGTGCAACAAAGTCGTTATAGTCACGATCGCCGCCGCCATTTTGGTCGTCCCAAAAAAGAATATACGAGTCACTGCCATCTTTCTTTTGAAACGCAAGCAAGTGATCTAAGCCGTCAGCATTAAGCGAGTTTCTGCTGTACCACTCGTTACCTTGATGAGTGTTCAAGTAGAAAGTAAATGGATCAGGTGCGCCGTCTAGTGTATGCCAGCCTGTATCGCCTTCGTCTAGAACGAGTACGGCGCCGGTGCCATCTTCGTTAGCGTATCCCATAGAGTTGTTGTAGCCAGAAATTTCAGCCTTGAATTTAACCTTAGCGCCGCCTAGGTTTTCCCAAATAGAATCGTTTGAAATAGCGGTGTGGTTAAACGAATTAATGTTAATAGAGCCGCCTGCATTGTTAGCTTGTGTAGCCATAGTATCAAAAGTAGGTATGGCGTATGCGCTTTGGAAAGTTCCGACCAATAGCATTGCAGTGATGGCTAATCCCTTGTAAATTTTCATGGCTTACATCTCTTCTCATGTAGGTTTGGTGCGCCTGAACTAGTTGTATCAGGCATCTGACGGGTATATAAGCAACTACTGGGCCAAGTTATTGTTTATGGTTGTAGAATAGGTGATTACTATTTTGGAAGAAACGCTGGGTGTAATGATGTGTAAAGATAGTTGACGCTATGTAGTGAGTTAGTGAACCGTAGCACAAATGGTATGCGCAGGTCATTTATCGTAGATAAAATCGAGCGAGACGGGAGCTTTGATTCGTTCATCGGCCTTACCCCTGATACACTTCTGCGTTATGAATGATTACTTTCAAACAGCCGTTCTATCGCTAACTGGCGCGAGTTCGCTTACCTATATTGAAGAAATACAGTCGCTATGGAGTGGCTATGGTGCCATCAGTCGCTATGGGCTTGATGGGGCTGATCGTGAGCGAGTTGTCATTAAGCATGTAAAGCTTCCGGATCAAAGTTGCCACCCGCAGGGTTGGAATACTGATTTATCTCATCAAAGAAAAATCAAATCGTACCAAGTAGAGAGTGCTTGGTATCGCGACTATAGCGAGATTTGTGACAGCGACTGCCGAGTGCCTGAGTGTATAGGGGTCGATTCGAACGATGGCGAATTTCTAATGGTATTGGAAGACCTTGACGCTAGTGGGTATTCACGGCGCGTGGTGTCAGCGACATTGGACGAGATGAAAGTCTGTTTGAATTGGCTTGCGAATTTTCATGCTAGGTTTATGGGTGCATTGCCTACGTCGCTTTGGGAAGTCGGAACATACTGGCACTTAGATACACGGCCTGACGAATTTGATGTGTTAGATGAAGGGCCGTTAAAAGCGATGGCGTCGTCAATTGATGAGCGGCTGCGTGCAAGTTCATTTCAAACGCTTGTGCATGGAGATGCCAAGTTAGCGAACTTCTGTTTTTCTGAAAACTCGCGTCGAGTCGCCGCAGTTGATTTTCAATATGTGGGCGGTGGTTGTGGAATGAAAGATGTGGCCTATTTTATTGGCAGCTGTCTTCACGAAGAGGATTGCGAGCGATACGAATCTGTTCTGTTAGATAGCTATTTTGACAATCTAAGGTCTGCGTTGATATCTCGCAATGTTGAAGTAGACCCCTATGCTGTGGAGCGTGCATGGCGTCCACTTTTTCCTGTTGCTTGGACCGACTTTCATCGTTTTCTCAAAGGTTGGAGTCCGGGTCATTGGAAAATTCACGGATATAGTGAACGCTTATCGCGACACGTTCTGAATCAATTTTCTCAATTAAAAGAATGATGCGCTGATGAAACTTAACGATGAAAACCTGCAAGAGCTTTGCCAGCTTGCTTGCGATGCCGCGTGTGCTGCCGGTGAATTAATTGCGCGTTATTCGAACCGCGCTGTCGTCGTGAACACCAAAGTTGGTGGTGATCATCTTGCCTCTCGAATCGTGACCGAAGTCGACTGTAAAAGTGAGTCGTTAATTGTGGCGAAATTGCAGGGCAGCATAGCCCGTTATGACTTGGCGTTGTTGACGGAAGAGCAAGAGGATGACCGACAACGCCTAACAAAAGATTATTTTTGGTGTATTGACCCGCTTGATGGCACCTTGGCGTTCACCGAATCGCAAGCCGGTTATGCAGTATCCATTGCGCTTGTTTCAAGAGAAGGTGTGCCAGTTATTGGTGTGATTTATGACCCAGTGACGGCCATGTTGTATTCAGCTGTAAGAGGACGAGGCGCGTTCAGAGGTGGCGAGTCTTGGTGTTTACCTGCACAGCAAAACGAATCGATGCTCACCATGCCCTGCGATCGTAGCTTGGTTGAGCATCGCGATTATCAATCTACGATCGAGCTCACGAAAGCATGGGCGATATCCCAAGGCCTATTGGGTCTCGAAACTATTCACAGTGCCGGAGCGGTGATGAATGCTTGTTGGGTATTAGAAAAGACTCCTGGTGTTTATTATAAGCGGCCCAAAAAAGCTAAAGGTGGAGGAAGCTTATGGGATTTTGCTGCGACAGCCTGTTTATTCACAGAGCTTGGTGGAATCGTGAGTGATTTTTATGGTCAGCCCTTAGCGCTAAACAGCTCGGACTCTACTTTTATGAATCAGCGTGGAGTGATTTTCGCATCGAACGCCTGCCTAGCAGATTTTATTCAGTCAAATTTGCTACAAATTCAAAAATAGGCTGCCAATATTCTTGAGAATACTTACTTGGTAAGTCGTTGTGCTTGCCGCCTTCAATTCTGACAAACGTCTTGTTCACCGTCGCTTTGTCGAAAAGATCTTTTCCGCTAGAGAATGGCACGACCTTATCGTTCGTTCCATGAATTATGAGTAACGGCGACGCTAGTTTGTCTATCTTATCAAAATTATTAAATGCATCTCCGACTAGAGGCGTTAGTAAGCCTAGGCCCATTGTCTCAGCTTGTTCTTCGCCACTTTTTAAGGGGGTCACCAGTATTGTGCCTAGTAGGTTCTTATGTTGAGCAAGATCTACTGCTACGGTGCTGCCTATTGATCGACCAAATATAATAATATTTCTTTCGTCCAGGCCTAAGTCGTTAACTGCAAAATTTAGTGCGGCTTGGCCATCCAAATATAGGCCTTCTTCTGAGGGTTCGCCTGCACTTTTTCCGTACCCTCTGTAACTCACACCGAGAACACTTACACCCGTTTTCTGAAGATGTAGCAAGGTCGGAATGCGATGATAAATGTTTCCGGCATTGCCGTGAAAATAGATGAGCAAGGTATCCGAACCAATCGTTGGCAAATAGAGAGAGCTGAGTTGTACCTCATCTGACGTGGTAAATAATCGTTCTTGAACTTCTGGCGGTAATTTTTTTTCGTAGGTTTGATTAGGATAAAATGCGAATTGATTCACTAGTTCTTTGCAGCCAGACAGCGGCATAAAAAGTAGTGCAACGACTAGTAATGAAGATGCAATTCTGGGCAACTTGGTCTCTCCTGGGTCGATAGTAATCAATTAGAATAACCAAGCGCAGAGACGGTGACAAATGATTGTTACCGCCCCCTTTAGACTTACTTCGAACAATCAGAACTGAACAACAAATCGTTCCCAGCTGCCAATTGCACTTCGGTCGGCATTGGCGTCGCCATTGCTTTCGGCAACCACATATTTATTGTGCGCACTCTTCAGTGAGATACTGTCTCCGTTGGCCAGGCATCCACTAGAATCGGAGTGGTTGACTAAGCTAAATTGCTCCCATGAACCAATTGCGCTGGCGTTGGCGTCAAGACCGCCACCTGATGTCGCGCGTAAGTAGTAACCGGCCTGGGTATTCACCGCAATATTTGACCCATTAACGACACAACTACCGCTAGATAGTAATTCGATATCGAAGGTCTCCCACGAACCAACAGCAGAGCGGTCAGCATTGACGTTCGAATTTCCATTGTTTTCAGCAACAAGATATTTATTGTGTGCTGACTTAAACGAAATATTCTCCACACCGGTTACAACACTAAGCTGAACGCCTGCCCAGTTGCCCTCTGTCGCGGCATCGCTATGATTTAACCACACAGTATTGTAGCCAGATGCTTCTTTTGCGGTCTTAAGTGCTTGGTTTGCTTGGCTGTTAGTGGGTACGCTAAAACTATACGATCCGCCTAGGTTTGCACAGGCACTTGCACCTTCTGACCAGGTACCGCTTGTGCTATACGGCACCGACCAATTGTTATTGGCGTCTTTACAAGCGAAGGCATAAGTATTGCCACAATTGACATCGTTCCATCGGGCGCTGCTAGTTTGTGTCGCGCAATCCTCGTTTCCACCTGCGTCATTTGGCTCGTCGGTATTCCAACTCCAGATGGCTGCTTGAATGCGACCATCGTCCATAACCATGTCATCTAAATTAACAATGTTTGCGCCTGTGGCAAATGCCTCAGACACTTCGCTAGCCGTGATGCTATCTACCCCTCCGCTGAAAAATTCCGCTATGGTGCCCAACGTTGTGCCATCTTCCCAAATACGACCCACGTTACCTAGCCCGGTAAACGCTGTACTTGCCATGCTGCCATTACCAGAACAGCCGCCGTCTTTCCATAGAATCACTTGCTTGCCCGATGCCAGTACATCGGCTTTAGTTAGGCTGTCTGGGATATCTCCACAGCCTCCGCTAGCGTATATTTTTGAGCCAAACGCCGAATTGAGCTGGTTGTATAAATCACTATGGTGATTATCTGAGTGATCTTCGATGTATAAAATAATCACTTCGTCGGCATTGGCTGAGTCATTCAACCAGTCTTTGATTTCGTTAAAACCTTCGGTTGCGTATTTATCATTAATGCTGCATACGCCATGGCAAAGTAATAGGCGCTTCGGATAAGAAAACAGGCTTTCCATCTTGGTTGTCCAATGGACATCTAACTCGACAAAGCGCGCGCCCATGCGTAGCTGGTCTTTAATCGAATACTTCTGCTGAGGGTCAAGATAACGACAGCCAACCGAAAAATTACATGCGGTGTAAACGTCAGAGTTGTAACTGTTGTGAGTGCCGAGAATGTTGTTGTTAATGATCGGCGCGTTATTATCTAGCCCGCGCTGTAGGTCTAGTGTTTGTCCTACCCAGCTATTGTTAAAGGCATCGATAGAATCTGCCATTACTAGGCTTGAGCCGCCGACGGCAGGTGCAAGTACAGCCGCAAGAGCGATGTTACGAAGGTGCGTTAGTTTGAGGTTCATTATTATTGTCCTTTTATTGCCATTCTTGTGTTCACTTCTTGCTCAGAAGAAGGGAACATCATGATGAATATTGCGTGTATAAGTGTGATTCAATTCTCAGAATGTTAGCTAGTTGAGAACAAATGAATTCTTATTCAAACCATATCGCCGGCAACATGTTAAATATGGCCAATAAGTAAAAATATGATCTTAAATGCGCACTTTGTTTAAAGTTGGTGACGTAATTCGCATACTGAGCGCAGTGTTGTTATTTAAGGAGAGGGGCTTACGAAATTTAACGCGTCAAATAAAATCATCTAGAAACCGGCTTGTTAGCACGTCAGTCGCCATTTCTACCATTTTCAGCCCTTCGTCATCAGGTAGTTTAAGTGCAAGCTGAACCGTCGCGCCAGAGACATGCATCACCCAGAACAAATATTTTCGCAAGGCTTCGTGTTCCTCTTTGCTTACTAGGCCTTTTACCTTACGAAATATAACTTCTGCGTGCCGACGACTGTATTCAACATCCATATCAATCAAGCTTTTGTCTACGGTGGTGCTTATTAGTATGTCGCGTAATACCGGTTCTTCTGCGTGGCGTAGGTAGTATTGTTTAAAAATTGTTTTTGACGCAGAAACGTACTCTTCTTTAGAGGTGAATTCGGGCATGTTTTCTTCGAGCATGCCAGATACTTCTTCCATAAACTCTTCAGCAAGGGCCTTAATAATGGCGGCTTTATTCGGGAAATACTGATACATAGAACCCGCAGTAACACCTGCACGTTCAGCGATTTCTTGTATCTTTAGACCGGCGCTACCTTTTTCACCAATGAGCGATTTAGCTGCGCTCAAGATCGATTCAACGCGCTCAATTGAGCGTTTTTGCGTTGGCGAACGTTTGCTTTTGTCTTTGTCCATAAGATGCTTTCTATGCGTGTGATTTGTGCCCAGGTCGATACTGTAGCCCAAAACATGAATAAAATTAATGTTTTGTTTGACTGAGGGTACCAAAAATACTACCGTTATTCAAAATGTGAATAAGTTTAAGCTTTGTCTTGTGTGTTTTACTGCTCTAATAATGCTTATGAGGATATGAATTTATGCCAGCGAATAAAACGGCTCTAATCACCGGGTCATGCGGTGGAATCGGTACCGAGGTATCTCGAAGGTTAGATGCGCTAGGTTATCGGCTAATATTGATTGACTACGATCAAGAGAAAAACCAGTTGCTGGCTGATCAACTAAAATCGGCAACGGCTGTTGCTGCTAACCTGTGTGATAAGCAAGCAGTACATGCATTAACGCAAGACATTCGCGAGACATACGGGCCTTTGGCGCTGGCGTTCATCAATGCCGGTACTGTCGTCACCGGAGACTTGGCAGAACTCAGCTCAGAGCATATCGATACACAACTTGATTTGAACCTAAATAGTGCTGTGCATTTGATTCAAGCTTGCGCACAGAACATGCTTGAACAAAGCGAAGGGCATATTATTGCGACTGTCTCTATGGGTGGAATTTTGTCTCTAAAGGGGAGCGCGGTGTATGCGGCCAGTAAGTTTGGTCTCAGAGGTTTGCTAACTGGACTAAGAGATGAATTGAAACCTAAAGGTATCAAGGTATCTGGCATTTACCCCAGCGGGGTCGATACCGCCATGCTTAGATATGAAGCAGAAAATGACGGAAGCGCGCTGAATTTTTTAAATACTCCCAGAACGGTTGAGCAGGTAGGTGACAGTTTTATTAAAGCGCTTAACACCGGAAAACTAGAAGTATATGTACCCTACTATGACAGCATTGGCGCGCGTTTGGTTTCAGTGTTTCCGGGTATTTTATCGAAGCTTTACCCGCTACTCGAATTTCTGGGTAACCGAGGTCGAGAAAAGTACCTTGTAAAGCTCAGAGAATCGCGTCGCGCCTAAAGACCTCTAGTGCATCTAAGCGAAGTTCTAAGCTTCGCTATTTAGTACTCTTCTCGTTGGTTCTTCATTCGTGGGTGAATTGTGATGGAAAGACGTCGTTAAGATAAATATACTCCTGTGTTCGCTAGAACAAAAAAGCCTATATTACGCGTGTTCCCATACTCGAAACGAGTAGTGTTGAGTGCAAGGCATGCAGGAGATATTGTGAAAACCCCAGAATACTTCAACGAAATCTGTAGCGGTAAATTCCCCGGTTTGCTTGGAATTGTCGTAACGCATGTCAGTTCAGAAAAAGTGTGTGCTGAAATGGACGTCACCACGTCTCATTTGGCCCCGAATGGCTTTTTACATGCGGGTAGCGTGGTTACCTTGGCGGATACTGCTTGCGGTAATGGTTGTCTATCGAATCTTCCCGAAGGTGCGTCTAGCTTTACTACTATTGAGCTCAAATCAAATCACTTGGGTACGGCGAGAGAGGGTGTGGTCGAATGTACTGCCACGCCGGTTCATCTAGGTAGAACAACGCAAGTCTGGGATGCCTGCGTAACGAATAAAGCAAGGGGAAAAACCATAGCGCTATTCAGGTGCACTCAGATGATTATCTACCCTAAATAGTAAAATTGATTTATAAAATACCAAAATAAAACAAGGAGAACACAATGTTTCAGCCTGAAAACATCCAACCCATGATCGATAGCTACGCCATTCCATGGGGTATCAATATCGCACTGGCGCTGTTAATTTTTATCTGCGGAAAGATAGTCGTTGGTATGATTGTCAGTATTGCGGGAAAAGTCATGACGCATGCCAAACTCGACGAAATGCTAGTGTCTTTCGTCAAGACCATCGTCAAATCAATCTTGATGCTGTTTGTAATCGTCGCCTCGCTAAATGAGTTGGGCGTTGATACCACATCACTTGTTGCTTTGCTGGGTGCGGCGGGGCTAGCCATTGGCTTGTCATTACAAGATTCATTAAAGAACTTTGCGGCCGGGGTAATGATCTTAGTGTTTCGTCCGTTTACCTCTGGTCACTTTGTCGAGGCCGGTGGTGTGTCGGGTGTGGTAGAAAGTATTAGTATATTTACCACGACTATTCGATCAGGAGACAACAAAGAAATTATCGTGCCCAACGCCAATATTTACGGTGGCAATATCATTAATTACTCTGCAAAAGATACGCGAAGAATAGATTTTGTTTTTGGAATCGGCTATGACGCAAATATCAAACAAGCCAAAGATCTATTAGCGAAGATTTTAGACTCTCACCCCCTCATTCTAAAAGATCCCGAGCCGGTGATTGGGGTGTCAGAATTAGCCGACAGCTGTGTTAACTTCGTGGTTCGACCTTGGGTAAAAACCGATGACTATTGGGGTGTGTACTTTGATATTACCGAAGCGGTTAAATTAGAGTTTGATGAGGCCGGTATTTCGATTCCTTATCCTCAAATGGATATTCATTTGCAGAAGGCAGATTAGGGCTGAGTTTTGAGCTGGGGTTTAGAGTTGAGTTTTGAATAGGGGTTTAGCAGGGGTCAGAGCAAACGAAGGGACTGTTTGGTCTGACCCCGGACGGAGGCGAGACTTAAGCTTTACCTGACTTAAACGCCTCCAAGGCTTCGCCCATTTTCTTGTGCAGCATATTTATTCCTTTAAGGGGCCTGATCATGACCTTAAAGTCGGTGATTTTTTCGTCTTCATTCCACGAGATCATATCAACGCCGTTAATGAATATACCTTCTATCTCAGTTTCAAACTCTAGCATAGCAAAGCCGTCGTCATAGACTTCTCTAACGTATTTAAACTGATCATTTGCCAGCGTCATCGCAGCGCCAGCAAGGTACATTTTAGTGATCGCTTTCCCTTTTTGTACGGTATGAATAACGGGTGAGTACATGCAGGCATCGTCAGCCAATAACTCATCTAATAAACTGATGTCTTTGGTTTCAACTAACTGGTGCCACTTTTCAATGATGCTAGGTGTTGTCATTTAACTTGCCTCGTACTTTTTGTGTTGAAAGATTATCTATGTACAATGCAACACTCTACTGAAACTAGAACACCTACCTCAATAACATTTGATAATTTACCTATGGATATTCAAATTACACTTTTCGGTAAAGTTGTCTTGGCAACGATGGCCGCTGTTGGAATCATTAGCTATTTTATTGGAAAACGTAAAACACGTTCTCCGATAAAGACTGCGTTAATTGGCGCGCTTATGTCGATTGCGCCGCCGTTAGGGTTGGCGTATTTAGTCGTGCTAGGGTTAAAAAAACCACTTGATGATGAATCTGACTCAAAAAACGCAGTATAGGAACGACTTACCCCCTCAAAAAAAGATTGATAGGTCACTATGAAATTAGGTCTTCCGTCACTTAATGCTTTGATGGTATTTGACGTTGCAGCGCGCACGCAAAGTTTTAAAGAGGCTGCTGAGGAACTTCATATTTCTCCTCCTGCTGTTAGTCATCAAATTCGTGTTTTAGAAAAAGAGCTTGGAGTGATGCTATTCAAGCGAATGAATCGTTCCATCGAACTAAGCAAGCAAGGTGAACGCTATTACCGAGAGGTTTCCCCTGCATTACAGCAATTACGGCAGGCAACAAAGCAGATAGAATCGCATAGAAAATGTGTGTTTAGTATCGATACCATCCCGTTTCTAGCCAACAATTTATTGATTCCTTACATCCAAAAATTCACCTGTCAGTTTCCGGCTTTACAGGTGTCAATTCAGTCCAAACAGACAAGCGAGAGTCTAAACAAAGACGATATATATGTCGGGCTCCGTCATGGCCGCGGTCGAGATCCAGGCTTGAAATATGAGGAGTTAACGCGGCTGTTTATCTCGCCTGTATGCAGTACTGAGTATGTTAGCCAACATGGTCCGATTGATCTTGAGGGCTTCGCTCGACATACTCGAATTTCGATGTCTTCAGATAGTATGGCATGGCCCTTATGGGCGAAGCATAATCAGGTTTCATTAACATCGAATGACGAGTTAATTGTTGATAACTACCAAAGTGTTCTAGAAGCGGCTAAACAGCACCTTGGTGTCGCGATGGCTTATTATCCAATACCAAATAACGCGCAGAATGACACACTACTAGTGCCGATCTTTCAAGACCGGCAATGTGAATTCGACGCGATTTATCTAGCGTATAGGCAGGTCGATATCGGCAGACCTGAAATCGAAGCCTTCAAGACTTGGCTGATGTCTCTGTTTGTCGCGTTATAAGTTTAGCCCTGGTGGAATCAAAGCGGCCAGATAACCTTGTCTTTTTCGATCTGGCTATAGAACCAGTCATGAAATCCTCTTGCTAACAGCCATTCGATTCGGTCACCTCGCCACGCTATTTTCTCTTTTTCTAGCGGACGCTCGTTGATGGTTGAAAACCAAGCCTTAAGTCGTGATAAGTCTGTGGTGCAAATCTCAAGCTGGCGCATGCTTTTGAACCAGGCGTACAAATTCGGGTGCAAGGTGTTACTGAAAGGAATACCTAACATTTTGACCGCGCCCAGATGCGGAAACAATGCAATATCAGCAATTGACAGTTCACCACAAATAAATACTTTGCCACTTAATTCCTCATCTAACTCCAAATATATCGCTTCTAAATCTACCTTAGCCGCTTCAAATAAACCTGCAGGACGTGGCCCTAAATTTGCCCAGTTCCAAATGAGTAAGTCGACGGTGATAGCATCAAGTTTGGTATCTGATAAACGCTCCCACTTTCGTGCACGCACGCGCTCAGAAGGCGATGTGGGCCACACAGGTTCTTGCGGGTATTTGTGTTCAAGGTAGGCGACAATGTCGGCCGAGTTAACGATGGTTACGTCATTATCGGTCAACACAGGTACCTCCTTGCGTTGATTCAGGTTCTCGAAACCATCGACGCTGTATTCGTTTTCAATTTCGACAAGCTCATAATCGAGTTGTTTGAGTTCAAGAACCATTTGGACTTTTCGTGAAAAGGGGCTGAAACCACTACTGTAAAGCGTAATCATTATCGACTTCCTGTTTGATCAAAAGGTGAGTCAAAAAGATATAGCGCTTGTGAGTGGGCTGACAAATGAAAAGATTAGTGTCGTCAGGTAAGATTTTCTTTAGTGGTTTGTATTTTGGAGACTTTTACCTAGGTTCGAGAAACGGATGACTTATTTTATCGGTTTACGTAGAGTGTGCGTTTAATGAATACCAATCTAAATTAAATGAGACATGTTATGAATATGCGTTATTTAATATTGCCCTTAGTTTGTGGTGCATTGCTGACAGGCTGCGATAAAGTCAACAATGCCAGTCGCGCAATGGACACCATGTTAGGCGGCGACTACACCGTTTACGTACAAGGGATCGAAAAACCGTTCAAGGTAGACAATGGCAAAGTGACGTCGGTACCAGACAAAGGCTACTACGTGTTCTATCCCAAGATCGATGGCAAAGAGCGCCTGGTACAGTCACCGATACAAATAACCACGATCATTAAAATGGACTAACGATCAGAGTGTGGCGACAAGTATGATTGAATGGCAATGGTCTCGATTTTCGCAATTGTCGACATCCGAGTTGCACGATATATTGCAGCTACGGGCAGCGGTGTTTATTGTTGAACAACAATGCGCTTATCAAGATATCGATGGCTTAGACAGCGTGTCGTGGCACCTCATGGCATGGGCGCTCAATGAGAACAAAACCAGAACCCTCAAAGGTTATCTGAGGGTGGTCGATCCTGGGCTAAAATACCAAGAACCGGCGATCGGTAGAGTATTAACGTCGCTGCAGGTGAGGGGACAAGGCATTGGTAAGTTACTAATGCGAGAAGCAATATCACATATAGAGTGCGAGTACGGGCATAGCCGGTCGCGAATTTCGGCGCAAACGCACTTACAAGCGTTCTATGCTGGCTTTGGCTTTCAAGCTATCGGAGAGCCCTATGATGAAGACGATATTCCTCACATAGAAATGCTTCGACAAACAGAAGGATGACCCGTTCCATATGAACCAGAATATCGACCTTCCGAATATTGTGATATTCGATGGCATCTGTAATTTTTGTCATCGCGCCGTGAATTTTATTATACAACGAGACCCTAAGCGCCAATTCAAATTTGCCCCAGTCCAGTCAGACTATGCACAAGCAGTAATGAGAAAACATCGCGTCAATATGACGGGTATAGAGACCTTTGTGCTGATCAAAAACGGACGGTGTTTTACCCAAACAAACGCCGCATTAGAAATTACCAAAACGCTATCGGGTTTATGGTGTTTATTCTACATTTTTAAGATCGTACCGCGCCCAACACGAGACTACGTCTACCAAGTATTTGCACGAAATCGCTACCGATTGTTTGGTCGTGCGCAATCATGCTTGCTGCCATCAAAAGAGATCAAATCTAGATTTATCGACCTATGAGTCCGATAAGCACCTGAGTGAACGAAAGCAAAAGGTTGGCTGAGTCTAAAACTAAAGGCCTTTTATTTTTTGGTCAGTACTTAAACCTGATCTGACGGCGCGATTGAATTGGCAAAATCTAAAGATCAAAACAACTGATGCTTATGAAATATGAGTGTCTTAAACAACCTGTGAGTTCTCATGATCAACACTCCTATTCTTATTTTGAAGAAGAATATAGTGTTGCGTTGACCAGTTGAACTCACAGCTTATTAAGGACAGAAGTGAAAATGAAAATGGTTGTTTTAGGTTTGGTCTTATTCGCGTTGAGCTCCATCGCTAACGCAGGGCGATATGAATTTACCGACAAAGTCTCGGAATATATTGTGAGTTCTGAAGGCTATGGTGGATCTGATTATTTGGGATATTTGAATATTCAAAATTTTGAGAATGCTGGGACTATATGTCGAAAAGGAGATGCAGACTTAGTAACGATTCCTGTAAGGAACTCTGATCAAGGCAAGATTCAAGCAAGCATCATCTTAGCCGCCGCAATGGCGGACAAAAAGGTTTTTGTTCGTCTAGAAGACGACGATCGCGACATTTACGACAATTGCTACTTAAAGCAGATAAGGGTCAGTCCTAACTATTAAATTGAAAAAGAAAAATTTGGGTAGCGTAAAAACTGACTCAAAGTAACGGATGCTCATAAGAGTTGAGTGTCTTAAATAGGTTTTGCTAAGTCATAAGCAGATCTATTCGGATTCATGTCTATATTCCAAAGTGGGATTCAAGAAGACAGTTTGAAATAAAAAGCGTATAGTAAAGGTTCTTGGAGAACCTCAGAGAATCCTTATGCCCTTAAAAGCGACTTCAGTTAGATTAGATGACAAAACCTTAGATAAAGTTGGCCAAATGGCTGTAGCGATGGATCGGCCAAGAGCCTGGTTAATGGCTCATGCTATTAAGCAATTTGTCGAGCGAGAAGAACGGTTTATCCAGGAAGTTGAAAAGGGAATTCTAGCTGCAGATGATGGTCGTTTAGTTTCTCATGCTGATGTGAAAGCTAAGTGGGAGGCTAAGCGTGCAGCTAAAATGGACTGATTTAGCAGCTGAAGACCTAGATCAAATAGAAGCGTCTATAGCGGAAGAAAATAGTCCGGTTGTTGCCATTGACGTGGTATTGAAAGTAATTAACACCTCAGAGCTAGTTTTGTCCTCGCACCCTTCTGCAGGCCGTTCTGGTCGTGTTAAAGATACACGGGAATTAGTCATTGACGGTATTCCATTTATTGTTATTTATCGTTTTATGGAACGCTTGCGTGAAGTTCAAATACTTCGAGTTTTGCATGATGCACAGCAGTGGCCAATGTAGAGCTACGAGAATAATAATTATCAGTGTATTAATTGAGGCCAGTGTAAAAACTGATTCAAAATAACTGATATTCATCGTTGGTGAGTGTCATAAATAGGCTTGTTTGAGTCAACTATTGTCGGCTTATAATAGACCCCTTACAACTTAAATTACCAGTAGCTTGGTTTATCTACTGGTTTTTTGTTGGTTGGGATTCTGTCAGTGAAAACGGAAGACGCTAGTTCATGTTCCGAGATATGATTTCTCACCCAATGTGCTTGTATTGCAAGGGTCTTTGAAGAGGGTCTTGGACTTTTTTATTATCGCGTAAAACCTCTTGAACTTGAAATAGTACGTGCGCTTTCAGCGTCTAGGGATATTGACAGTTTAGCGTGGTGATAACTTAGTGATTATTCATTGCATATGATGTGCAAACCTTAATACGACTAACTTCAATTAAAATTATGAACACCTAATTATATTGACACCACTTTTATACGCGTGGATCTCGTGATAGCTTTCTTGACTAGGTTTGACGGTGTAAACCAAATCAGTGGTGTGTCTGAAATTCTGCGCTAGAATACGGCTATTGCGAAGACGCCCTTTTTGACCCGTGTTATTGGGTATGTCACCCTGTGGCATGAAAATTCTCCTGCTATCTGCGTACGACGCACAGAGCCATCGTTATTGGCGAACCGGCTTAGTCGAACAATTCCCTGAACATGATTGGACGACTCTCACTTTACCTGCACGCCACTTCTCATGGAGACTGCGGGGCAATAGCTTAACCTGGGCCTATTCAGAACGTGAGGTATTAGAACGTCACTACGATCTTGTGGTGGCAACCTCAATGACCGATCTGTCGGCGCTTAAAGGCTTGGTGCCTAATTTGGCACGCATTCCGAGTGTCGTGTACTTTCATGAGAATCAGTTCGCCTACCCCGAATCAGGAAAAGCCTTTCAGTCTGTCGAGCCAAAAATGCTAAATATCTACACCGCTTTGGCCGCAGATCGTGTCGTTTTTAATAGTGACTATAATCGAACGACTTTCTTAGCGGGTTGTCGGTATTTACTTAAAAAGCTGCCGGACCATGTGCCAGATGGTCTTCCAGAATTGATCGAACATAAAACATCAGTGATTCCGGTGCCATTGATAAACGATGCCTTTCATCAGCAAGGTCAGAAAGAAAAGCCGCTCAATATTGTTTGGAATCATCGGTGGGAATATGACAAAGGGCCCAATGAATTATTGAGAGCGATAAGACGGCTAGGTGAAAAAACAAAGGCGTTTAAACTACATGTTGTTGGCCAACAATTTAGACAAGCGCCCGAGCATTTCGAGCGCTTGCGTGAAGAGTTCTCAGCGCAAATTGGCGCATGGGGGTATGTTGAATCGGAAGAAAAATATCGTGCGATATTGAGACGCTCTGACGTGGTGCTATCGACCGCGCTCCATGATTTTCAGGGAATTTCGGTGCTAGAAGCGGTCGCTTCAGGTTGCCTGCCACTTGTACCAAAACGGTTGGCCTACCCAGAATTGTTCGATGAAAAATACTGTTATGAACAAACAGGTGATGAAGCGCAAAATCTAGCAGATAAGCTAGATCGATATGTCCAACTTAAAGCGCAAGGGAAGATGCCTGTTGCGCCAGATGTTTCTCATCTAAATTGGACCGCTCTCGAAGGTCGATATCGACGTCTTTTGGAACGTGATTTTTCGTCTTAGAATTGCAGTTCGCTATAGACCCTGACGATACTGCGCATTGGTATACACGTTTACTGTATTGAGTAGTTGTTCTTGGGCGGTGTCTGTTCCGTCGACTAGATTTTGAAAATACTGAATCAGTTGAACTTTATCTAACTCTTCTTTAGAACCCGCACCGATATTGGTTAGATCGATAAAGAACTCATCAAACATGTCTGACAGATCGTCAACAATATCGAGATTCAAAAATTGTTCGTCATTGTAAATGCTTGGGTAGCCGCCCTTTTGTTTATCAATTGCGAACGAAACACCTTTTACATTGGTAATCGTGGTGGCTTTTTGGCACTTCAGCATGCAGCCATCTTCGATACTCGGCTTTTTACAACCAACGGTTTGTTGAAAGAAGCATTGTCTGCTCGTCATCATCAGTATTGGATGATAAATACTGTATAACATTTTGAAGTTTTCGGGTCGTGAAATGCGCTTGATTTGCATGCGGTTTATTTCGTTCGAAATAAACGCACCGGCACAATTCAGTTCTTCTTTCATGGTAAGCAGCGCGTATGAATTGGTGGTATTCAAGAACGGCCCAGCAATCCACTCTATGCCCATTTCGTATGCTTTGTAGGCGACACCGGTATTATTACTTACAATGCGTGCCGGTTTAATTTCTTCTAAAATTCGAACCGCTTCAATATAGTCTTTGCCGATTAACACGGCTGGAAACCAGGGTATTAGCCTTGGGTTTCGCAGAAAGATATCGATAAATTTATTGCAGCCCTTTTTAAAACTCTCGGGTAATTTGAAATAAATATCTGCGTCGGTGACGTCACAGACATGAAGGTCTTTTTCATCGGCAATGAGCAATGAGAGCGTCGTTTTTGTATCGGGCCTTGGTTGTGACTCGAGTTTCGGAACCTCTACGGGCGCAATAATTTTGATCGAATCGTTTAGGCGAAAGGCAATTTCATTTTTTACTGCCGTTAAGTCTTTAAACGGCATGCTTAAGCCAGCGGCTAGTTGGTCAAAGTTATACTCACCCAGTACGTAGTCTGAATTGTTGAAACTTCTAAACCGTTTTTCTAGCGCGGCAGGATCAACTATTGAGCTGGTTGACGCTCTGAGTTTTGAGCTAGATTCGACCACGAAGCTGTTATCTCCGGTTGATACCGTTACTTTCAAGGGTTCGTTGTCTTGGCCTTGGATCGCAAAATTCAATAGCTGTTTATCGATATTCAAACAGCTGATTTTTTCTTCTAGCTCTACGCCTAATTGGTCTTTGGAGGTGTAGAGTTCATCTTTCGCTTCTTGAATCTGCACGACGGATATCGCATTGCTCTGGTTAACAGCATGTATTGAACTATGATCACGAGGATTGTCGATAAACATGTCTTTCGTGAGATTGCCTGTTAAGAAGGAATTAGTGAAATCACGATTGAATACCTTGTGAAGGTTGGTGTCATCGGGCGCGACTTTGCCGGTATCGATAAAGTGGTTTATGTTTTTTCGCCATGAATCGACTACGGTGTAGACGTAATGTGCACCTTTGATTCGACCTTCAATCTTTAGCGAGTCAACGCCTGCCTCGACAAGTTCTGGCAGGTCAAAGTAGGCTGAGTTATCTTTCAAATTAAGCGGGAATTTATTACCGGTTTCGGTGACTTCGTATTCGTCGCGGCAGGCTTGACTACAGCGCCCGCGATTTCCTGAATTTCCAACACTCACCGAGCTTGAATAGCATTGGCCCGAGAACGCAATACAAAGCGAACCGTGAACAAATACTTCGGTCAATATCCCTTGTTCTTGCGCCAAGGTACTTAACGAACGTACTTCACCTATATTCATCTCTCTAGATAAATTTACTCGTGATGCACCGATCTTTTTTAAGAACAAGATTTGCCCTTCATTGTGCGTTGTTAGCTGTGTCGACGCGTGAATATCAAGGCTAGGAAAGTACTTTTTGACCAGATTGAAGACACCGAGATCTTGTACGATGATGCCATCTAGTCCGGTGTTAACGAGTTGATTGAGGAGTTTGAAAAAACTCTTTATTTCTTGTTCGAGTATGACCACATTGAGCGTGAGAAACACTTCACAACTATAGGTGTGAGCAAGGCGTATGACGCCGCATAGCTCATCGAATGAGAGATTGGACGCGCGGTTTCGTGCATTGAAGGTATCTAAACCACAATATACCGCATTCGCACCCGCTACGATTGCCGCTTTAATGGCCTCGACATCGCCACCTGGGGCTAGTAGTTCTATTTTCTTGCTCATCGCTCAACAACTCTAAATAACTATAGGACTTCAAATTTGGCTCGCGATTTTACTTGTATCAAGCCGTAATTGCGAATTCGCTAGAATAATTGCTTTATCCAGCCAGAAATGAAGGTCATTGGCTTATTCAGAAATAGCGTAATTCTACCGCTTGTTGAGTTAATGTCGCGGGTGATACCTAGCTGAGTGAGAACGGTGAGCAAATCGAAATTGATTCGCTCACATACAAGGTCATCACCTTCAAATACAAACACATTGCACATGCGGTAGGATACGGATTTTCCTGTTGGGGGGATGCCTCTCCATGAACCAAGGTGAGTACCTTGAAATGTAGTTTCGACGATAACGGCGTCTTCTGCATGATGAATGTGATGGGTTTCAAAATGAAAGTCTGGAAAAGCCGCCATGCCCTCTGCTAAAAAAAGTTCGACCTCTTTCTCGCCAACATAAACCTCGTTGGTCGGTATCACCTCATACCTAGGGTGAAAGAATGTTTCTAGCGTGGCTGAAGTGCTTTTATCGACTTCGGCCTGCATATGCTCGACTACAATTTTTTCTCTAAGGGCTTGGCTTTTTTTCGATTGCGTCATTTGGTACCGCGTGCGTTAGGGAGTGACAAGCCATATTTCATCGCAATAAAGCGCGCCGCGATAGCCGTGCTTGCCGACAAAATAAGTGAAAACTGCTCTGACAGACCAAAGTGATTAGCTGCCAAATAAGTCGCGCCACCTATGATTGCGGCGGAGGCATAAAAATCGGCACGAAGAATCATGGGGATTTCCCGCAATAATAAGTCACGAATTAGACCGCCTCCTGTTGCGGTCATTGCGCTGATCATTAGTACGCCAACCCACCCCAATCCGCTTTCTACCGCTTTTGCTGCGCCAATTGCAGCGAACACACCCAAGCCAATTGCGTCGGCATTGTTGACCCAGTTAATGTGTTTTTCAACGCGACTAGAAAAAAATATTACGGTTAAACCGCCGGCAATGCAGGTAAGAAGATAGGTTTCGTTTGTAAATGCTGCTGGTGGGTTAATGCCGAGTAAAACGTCTCTCATTATCCCGCCGCCGACTGCAGTAGCGATCGCGAGTACCATAATACCTAGAATATCGAGTTTATATTTGGCCGCGTCAAAGCCGCCAGAAAGAGCAAACACAAATACGCCAAATAAATCTAAAGTGACCAGCCAATCCATTTCGAAGCCCGAAGCGAGAATAAGGGCTTCATAATATGCATATATTCTGGTGAATCAAAACATATCGGCGTATTTATTCTCCGCGCCCAATTTGATCGAATGTTTGAATGTTGGTAGTGACAGTGATTCAGCAGTGATCTCGATCTGATCTTCATCAATCATGTCTTCGCCAAATCGATAGATTGTTTGCATATCACCCTTGATTGCACACTGGTCGTATTCATTGGCGTAGAAATTTGTTTTTCGCTGTCGAGATAAAAAACGATCCAAAGAATCCGAGCCATATCGTTTTGATAGCATCTTGTTGACCAGGTCGGGAGACAGAATACAGGCTGAGGCATTGTTGCCGCCAAATCCCTTAGAATTAAGGAATGCTAATTCGATATTGCCGGGGCTTCGTTGTACATCACGATTGGACAAATGGAGTCTATTCGCATGCAAATCTTCTGCGAATGACTCAACCGTTTTGATACCGGGAATAATTCCATATTTGAAGGTGCCTAATACTGAAACTAATTGATCTGCACTGGCAGGAGATAAAGAGTGACCTAAGTAGGACTTAACTGCGCTAACCGGCCATTGTCGAATATCAAATGCGGCAGCCACTTTGTCGAGCAATTTGGACTCTGATACTCTATTTTGAGGCGTGCTTGAACCGTGAGCCATGACCATACTTCGATTTCTAACCGTGTCGATTCCAACCAAAGAAACAGCCGACGCCACGGCTTTGGCCATCGTAATGTAGTTGCCCGGGCCTGGCGCCGAAATAGACTTTTTTGTACCGTCGGCATTAATAAAAACATCGCTTATGGCACCATGATTTTGCGCACCGATATCCATCGCGAGTTTGTCGTCCATGAGCACGACAAATTGAGCAGACTCAGAAAGGGTAAATCCACAATTATTCCCAAAGGGTTGTGAGGCTAAGCGGTGATCTATTTTGTGAGCGTCTGCTTTGTCTAGACCTTGAATAGCCGCGAGCTTTTCATTGTTCGCCAGTGCGCCCATAGCGTTATAACCATCGAAAATTTCAGGGGTCAGTGGCGCTTCGCTATTTCCGACTATCACAACACGACTGCGGCCCGATTGAATGTCTTGCATGCCATTGCGTAGATTATACAAAAATGATGCGCAAGCTCCGGTGGAGTTGCCTGTTACGCCAACATTACCGAGTACATAGGCGTTGATAAAATCAGCCGGCATGGTGTTAAGGCCAAGTGCTAGGTGCTTAGCGCTAACGCGTTGGCCTTTTAGCCTAGAGGTCATCAGGCCGCCGTATCCGTTTTCATCTAACTGCGACATCACGCTGCCGGCATAGACTGATATTTCATCGGGTTTCACCGCGTCGACGATTTCTTTCCACGGTATCCCAATCGAATGTATCGCGTCTGATGCGGCGATAATCGCCATTTGTAGTCCCCGAGGATGGGAGCGGGCATTGTATTGAGTTTCGGGTGTGAATCCGGTGGGAAGTTGCCCTGCGGCTTGTGCTGCCATTTCTCTTTGGCTGTTCACTAGAAAGTCAGCTTTGCCTTGAATAGAGACTCTTACCAAATGTGCTTTATCGACTGGCTTAATCTTCCAGTTGGTTGGTATCGGTTGAGGTAGCTGTTTTCGATCTGTGATAAATACCAGCGCCTCGCTACCTGGTGCTTGAAGCGACACTTTTTTGTGCCAATCGACTTGATCACAGTCAAAATGATCAATCTCAATTTTTCGGACTAGGGTTCCCTCTAGGATGCGCTCTTTAAAGCGCGACACAACTTCGCTGGGCTGGTATGTCGTGCCACGGTCATCGCGATAGTGGCCATTTTGGTAGCTCACCAAATTCATCATAGTGGCAAGGCCTAAGAACGTTTCATGGTAGGAATTATTGGGCAGGCTCTCAAAAACTAGGCGTTTGTAAGCGTGATGAAAGGAGCTTCTACCGGCAGGGCCAATGCCGCCAAATCCGACAATTAACGGTAGTCTGGTCATATTATAAAGCCCCTACTTTTATTCTCTAGACGTGAATGTGAGGTAGGAGTGTATAGGCAAAAATAAAAACCAATGCCGAGGAATTAGACAGGGAGCGAGGCAATCGGGCCACTTCAATACAAACAGATCTAAAGTGACTTTTTAGACCTGTATGACTGACCCAATTACCCCGTCATATAATGCTAGTGCTGAATAACTTGCTGCTTAGTTTGAGGAACATCGCTTGTCTAACCCTCATAATTCGCGTAGTACACTTAAGGGCGATTGGTTGATCACTTTTCGGGTGATTAGGCTGGCGAGTCCAACGACCAGCACAGCAGAACTTATGGGCAATAGAGCCCATAATTGCCATTGGGCTTGATACTCTAATTCGAACAGCCTGTCGTAAAGAATAATGCATATGCCTTCGGCACCGGCCACGGCAATTATTCCGGCGATTGCACCTAATAGGGCAAACTCGCTCCATTGACTTAACCTTAGTTGGTATCGGCTAGCACCCATTGTTCGTAAGATAGCACCTTGCTGAAGTCGCTCATCTAAGGAGTTGTGCAAGGTGGCCATGAGTACAAGCAGACCAGACAAAAGAACGAGAAATAACAAGTATTCAACGGCAAGCGATACTTGCTCCAACAGCCCCTGAATTTGGGTGAACACCATGCTCATATCCAATAGGGTGACAGTTGGGTATGCTCTTATGAGTTGGCTTAGTGTTTGATGTTGATCGTTGGATACATGAAAGCTCGTAAGATAGCTGGCGGGTAGATTTTCGAGAACATCTTGCGAAAAAATCATGTAGAAATTTGGTGTGAGTGTTCCCCAATCTACAAATCGTATACTTGATACTGTTGTGGTAAAACGTTCTCCACCTACTTCAAAGGTTAGTGCGTCATTGAGTTCTACATTGAGTCTGCTCGCAAGGCGTGACTCGATTGAGACTTGTCTACTCTTTGTCGAAAACCACTCTCCTTCTAATATTTTATTGCCTTCAGGTATCCCTTGGCTCCATGTTAATGCTAGATCTCTTTGCAGGGCAGGGTCTTGATTTATTTCGTCGTTATCGCGGACATTTTCGCCGTTAACTCTGATCAATCGGCCCGAAATCATGGGGAATAATGGCTTAGCTTCAAATCCGAAATCTTTAAGAGCTTCTTGATAAGAATCGAGCTCATAAGACTGAATGTTCATTGCAAAGAAATTCGGTGAACCTTCTGGAAGGCTCGCTTGCCAGTCGGCGAGTAGATCGTTTCGCACGGTGTTGATCACGACCATAACCATGAGAATTATTGATACTGCCAGTATTTGCGTCGACGTGCCTTTGGTATCTCGAATAATATTTTGCCAAGCAAAACGAACAAAGAGGTTTGCTGTTTTTGCCGGAAATAACTTTGCGGCCGTGTTTAAAATGACTTGTAACAGAATCAGTAGTATCAACAAAATGGCAAACCCACCAAACACGATGATGGCGGACATTGAGGCGCTTCCGGTGAACCAATAACTAAGCATAAACACCGCAGCAATAGCCAAGCTATAAATCGCCCATCCGCTCCATTCCATAGGTTCGAGTTCTCTTCTCAATATTCGAAGGGGAGAAACTTGCCCTAAACGAATCAGGTGGGGCAAAGCGAAACCCAGCAAGGTGAACGGAGCCGTCAAGCTTGCAATTGCCCAGGCATACCATCTTGCTTCGGGGAGTTCATTTGCGAATAAACCACTCAAGAGCTCAACCATAAAATCTTGTATGAGTGTACCTAGAATCAACCCTGCAATACTGGTTACTAAGGCTAAGTAACTTAGTTGTAGTGTGAATAGCCAGAGAACCTGTGCCCGACTAGCACCCAAGGTTCTTAGCAAAGCACTGCTGTCAAAGTGGTGTCTCGAATAGTCGCGTGCCGCCATTGCGATTGCGATTCCTGATAGCAAAATAGCGAGAATAGCGGCTAGTGATAAGTAACTGCGCGCTTTGTTTAAGGAGTCGGCTAACGCCAGGTTATTGTCTGAGAGGGTTTCAATATTTTGTTGAGAAGAGATTCTTGCTTCGATCCAGCTTCTATATTCTTCGAGCTGCTTTTCGCCAAGTACAATATCTTCGGTATCAATAGCGGATAGCAGTCGCCATGTGACTCTGCTGCCAACTTGAACCAAACCGGCCGCTTCG